>Ga0209125_1001137_pt1 | contig 27067 bp, 29 predicted proteins | sample BarGraIncub1131A_FD_184503 | JGI IMG/M metagenome (GOLD analysis project Ga0209125, IMG submission 184503) | Arctic peat soil microbial communities from Barrow, Alaska - Barrow Graham LP Incubations 11-31A (SPAdes) (version 2) | ecosystem: Environmental > Terrestrial > Soil > Wetlands > Peat... | reverse complement strand
GAAGGTATCGGCATGGACCGGCTGGTGCGAAAGGATTTTATGGCGGGGGAGAATATCCGGAGTGCGGGAGAAGGGTTTACTGCCGCGTCAGCGGCTTACTTGAACGGCTGTAACTTATCTCGGCCCCACGCTCGGCCGACTGTTTCACGATGGCCCCGTAAAACAGATCGAGCAGCAGTACGAGTAAAGCGGTTATCAGCAATGGCCTCCAGATCGTTTGCCCCATGAGAAGGCTCCTTGGCATCGGCTAACATCAATCTCCAGGGTAGTCTACCCGAGAAAGGGCGTATGACAAGGCTCTAGCCCGAAGCGGGAGGAGTTCAGCGCTCCAGACGGTAGTCTCCGTACCCGAAGGAAGCACCCTTACCGAGGTGGGTCGCGCGTCCCAACTGGAGCAACAGGTGAAACGGTTCCAAGTCGCCGGCGAAGCAGACGGTGCCGACCAGGCCCGCGGGTCGTCCGCACCAGGACTCAAGATGGCAGGCGGAATCAAGGGTCCTTACCGACTCGCTGGCGATGGAAAGCCAGCGATAATCAAGCGGCAGTTCCACCCCTTCATAATAGTAGGCAAGAGAGGAGACCCGGCGCATGAGCACCCGGGCCAGTTCGGAAAAGCTGAAGCGCCTGAGCAGGCGCCCCTCATGGGTAAGCTTTAGCGGCGTGGCGAATCGAACGGAAACCGTCTCCGGATGCAGCGGGCCGGCACCGGTTGGATCGAGTGCACTCAAAAGGGGGAGCGCCGGACTGTTCCCGGCCTCGATAGGCGCACGTGCGCCCCCCGGACACTCAGCCTCCACCTTGATCTGCGTGGCGCACATCCCGTCGAAAAGCAGTTTCACCGCCCCAAGATAGCAGATCAGATGATGAACTGCGCTTCCGAACAGGGTAAGGGAACATTCGAAGGTACTGCCGCCGTTAGGCATCGGCAGGAGTACCGGAAACTGGAACACGAAAGGAAGCGGCGGCTTCTGGTGGCGCCTGACCGCGTCGGGATCCCCTGCGATCCTTTGACCAAAATTCAAAGGATAGGAGCAGCTCCTGGCCGAAGGGCAGCCGGTACAATCGAGTCTTCGGCAGGAAAGCGCCCTGCGGAAGGCGTCATCAAAGTCAGGACGGCAGGCAAAGAGCGCATAGGGATCGGCAAGATCCTCGTTCAAGGTAAAGGTGAAATAAAGCTTTACATAGTGTAGTTCCACGACGTACCCCCTGTCCCCGTTATACCGACGCTGGCGCAACGATGCAATCAATAAAGCCAGAACCCTGGGACGATACAACGCGTCAAGTCACGCGGCGTACCGGGTTGCCAACCGGTCTTGAACCAACCGCAGGCAAATCAAAAAATGGCCCTCCGTCATGGAGGGCCATTTTTTGTTCCCGTATTGAGTGATGAGTACGTCGAGTTTTCCCTGACCAACAGTGCAACTTCCCCCCGTGTCCGTTCTGAACCCGGGAGCAACAGTCATGGACTACTTCTGGTTAATCGCGCTAAGCTGCCACGGGTTATTCCCGACCGGCCTGGTGAAGGTCCAGAACTCCTCGAACTTCACCGGCTCGGTCTTGCTGCCCGTAACCACGGTCCCTGTGGTGTCGTCCGTGGTGTAATCCAGGAGATTCGCATAGATGTTGGCCGTGATAAAGTCCTTGCCACTTTCCTGCCACACCTCTGATATCTCCACGCTTCTAACCGCGATATTCTCAAGCCGGTTCACCTTCTTCTCCCGCAAAAGGGCATCTATGTCGCGCTGCATGATGCCGCGCATCTCGTCAGTCAGAAGCCCGGCTGCGCTGGATAGGTCCCGGTTCATCCAGGCACCCTGAACCTTGAAGAACATATCCATGACGTTGTCGTTGAATCGCTGCTCGTCGAAAGAGGGGTCCATCTGCCTGATGTGGGAAAGGCCCTCTTCCAGTTCGTCCCTGACCGGCTCGTAACTCTGGCCCTGATTCTGGTAATCGTTGATCTGGGTTACCTTCCCAGGCTGACCGAAGCTCCCCTCATTTTCCCGTCTTTTTTTAATGAACCGGTAAATCATGTAGCCTATACCGGCCAAAAGCAGGATCTCGAAGAGCCCTATGCCGCCCCCACCGCCGCCAGATCCGCCGCCAAAGCCGAGCGACCTGAAGAGCATGCCGCCCAGCATGCCGCCGGCCATGCCGCCCAAAAGGCTGCTGCCGAAACCGCCGAAACCGCGCGATGGTTGCTGAAAGGGCTGGTTCGTGGGACTGGCGGGCGCGTACTGCCGGGAAGGCGTCGTCTGGGATGGCGGCGCGACCGGCCGGGAATAGCTTCTCGAGCCCCTGCTCCCCATGGAGCCTCCACCGCCGACCCGGGCCAGGGCGCTCTGCTCGACGGCCAGGAAGGTCGTCACCATAAGCGCCGCCAGCATCGTCAACAACCTGATATTTCTTTTCATCGTCTCGCTCCTTTTTCTGTTCCTCGTGGTGCCCGGTTGTGGCTCAACCCGGCGTCAAAGGGTGGCGCCGACTGCACGACCGTCAGCCAGTCTAAGATCCAGATAGCTCAGCACCCGGTCAAGTACGGCAAGGACTGCTGCTTCCCTGGGAAGGGTGGCCGCCAGCCGTTCCAGCACCCCCCGCTCTTTGATCAGTCGCAAGGTACTCGGGAAATTGATATCATAAACCCACGACAGTTGCAGCAGTTTAAAATCGTTGAGACTTTTCAGCTTCGACAAATGCACCATCCTCCCCGCGCCGACTGCCGCCAGCACCTCCGGGGAGCAGACGGGAAGATCCGGAAAACCAAGACCGGCGGCAGAAGCCCGCTCGCTAGCAGGAGCGTGAAAGTACTCAATGAAAACCCGCCAGATGTCAAGCTTGTCCGCATCCCGCACTATACGCAGCAGGTCCTCGGTCTCGGGAGGAAGACCTGGGGGAAGCTGGTAGGCGTTGTGCAACCGCACCGCAACAAGCACGCTGCCGCGCTCGGCTTGCGGAAGGAAATCGAGCAGGGAGCATTGCTTCAGAATCCGAGCGGAGAGATGGGCATGGTTTACCGATTCACTGTCCTTGAAGGTTCGGAACTCTTGATACTGCGGGAAACGACCCAGGTCGTGGCAGAGGGCGGTCACCTCGGCAAGCATCAGGCGCCGCTCGCCACCTCCCTGAGCGATCAGACGAGCCGCCTCGCAGACGTTGCGGGTATGGAGTTCCTTCAGGTCGAAGTTGCGCTGCAGGTCGGCATCCGCATTACGAAAGGAGCGACAGTAGGAGGCAAACCACTCCTTCAGGGATGTCAGGTCAACCGATGCAGTGTCCATCTTCGATGCCCTTCTTGACGATATACTCGGCGAACTCGGCCATAACCTTGGACTCGTCCCCGCCCTGATAGGAGATCACGCTGCGCAGATGCGCGAAGGAATCGACATCCATCTTGTCGAAGGCACAGCCGATCCCCCCCGACATCAGCCGTGCCACCGTTCCGCTCACCTTGATGACCACCGGCTCGGCCGTGGCCGAAAGGTAGATGGTGATCTCCACCGGGGTCCCGATGGGGAGCACCTGATCCGTCTCGAGGTAGAGCCCGTGCAGGCTCACGTCCTTCACCTCACCCTTGAGCGCGACCCCCTCGCTTTGCAGGAGCGCCGAGACCTTGAAATCAACCCTGGAGAAGTTTCGCTTTTCTTGCATGACAATCCCCTTTCTGCCACCCATTTAAAAAAAAGGGGGCAAGAAGCCCCCTTTGGTACATGCGTCCGCCACATGCGAGTTGCCTAGTCCTCGAAATTGCCGGCAGGCCCCTTCTCCTTGGAGAGCCCCTCCGCCCGCTTGGGGAGGAGTTCGCGGGTCCACTCGGCGGGCTTTTCAATCCGTTTGCCCTTTGGTCCCAGGTCGTAGCTGCCGGCTGCGAGAATAGCGGCGATCCCGAGAGGTGCTGTGTCCGCGGAATTGAACACCTCGGTGATCAGCTTGAAGGCAAACGCCTCCACACGAGCCGCCATCCGCTCACGCACCTCCTTGGGCTGGGCCAGGAGCTTGTTCTCGAACGGGAGGTTGAGACTCTTATAGTCCCCCTTCTTCCACCCCTTGGATTCGGCAAAGGCGACCATCTCGGCCCAGATCTCCTCTGTCATCCCCTCACCGCACACCTTGATGAAGTTGCCGTTCGCGTCCAGCTTCGCGTTGCCGTATTCGTTCACCTCGAGGCCCCAAGAGATCATCTGCAGCGCGGTGGCGACGTTCGCCTTGGTGGTGCGGGTCTGCTTGGCGATGCTACGCAGCCTGTCATAGCTGTTGCCGGAGGTACCGTGCTGTGCGCCGTTCACCCCGTAAGGCTTGACCGCTTCGTGGATCTGCGCGGTCAGCTCGACCTGGATCCCCGCATCACTCGCCTCGATGCCGTGTGTTGTGCCGTTATTAAGCGCAATCCAGTCAGGGAACACGTCGTGTGCGTTCAGCCCCTTGATCAGGAAGAGAGCCTCGGGAACCGTCGAGAGCCCCTCCTTCCCCTTGATCTCGCCGACCTCGGTCTCGAGACCGGCCCAGGCCGGTATGTACCCAGTCAGTTCCAGGTTAGCCAGCAGGTTCTGATCGTCAGGAAGATGGGAAGCGTCGATCGCTATGGAGGTGATACCCGCGTCGAACATGGTCGGGATCTCCACCCTTGCCGCAGCCACATCGGCGTCGCTCTTGATGCCGTAATGGTCCGCATGAATGGCGACCGGGACCGTGATACCGAGCTCGTTGCAGACCGCGTCCACCTGACGCGCCATGTTCCAGTAGTTTACCGGGCAGTAGGCCTTCTGCCCCCCCTCCGATTTGGCGATCTCGATGATGAGCGCCGCATTCGCCTTTTGGGCCGCGGCAAGCACCCCGCGGATCACGAAGTGATTCCTGGCATTTGCGGCCAGAGCCAGGGCATGCCCCTTGGCGCTCATCGCCCGGTCGATCACCTTGCCGCTCACGAGGAGCGCCTTGGAATTGGGAAAAAGCCGCGCCACGTTGGGGGGGCGGCCTATCTCAAGCGCCGTTACGAAATCTGAAGCTTTTGCTGGCATGTCTCCTCCTTTTCGCTCGATGTAATTGTATGCATTGCAGAAAACGACTACCTTATAGCATCTTAATACTTTTATGGCAAGAAAAGTTAGGCTACCTGCCGAGGGAGAATTCTCCCGAGCCCGTTCCGGCAAAACGGCCACTCCCCAGGTACTCGCCCCGCCAGAATGCTGCGGCTTCCCCCGGCGGCAGAGCCGCCTCGACCGGCGCGAAGCTGAAGGAGCTTGGCGCATCTTGCGTGAGAGTACCGTTAGCGAGGGTGAGCGGATGGCGGGAAAGGATCGGGAAATTCCCGCGCAAGGCTCGCGCTGCCGCCCCCTGCGCCAGAGTACCGGCCGAGACCAGGTAGTGCATCCCCTTCTCGGCGACCGGAAGCCTGGCATGCAGCAAAAGTTCGCCGGTCGCGTCGTCCGACCAGCGGAAATCGTAATTGGGGATCCAGCGCTCGCCGTTGGTGAGGTACGATAATCGCGCCCTCCCCCCCGAGATCCAGACCCGCGCGACGGCAGCCCCCTTTCTCAACGCCGCCAGTTCAGTTTTCAGTGCGTCGAGTGAGCTCTGACATTTGCGCTTGCCTCGGTAGACCGACTCCAGCTGGGCCAGGGCGAACTCGGTCCCCTGCTGCAGGGAGCTCACGGGATCGGGGTTTGCCTTGGTCTTTCTGGGCGCCTTGCCGCTTTGAGACTTGGTTGCGGCTTTGAAAATCTCCTCACGACTGGAGAGTGCCTGCATCCTGTCCTGCAGTACGCTCTTGCGTTCCTCGAGCCGGGCAATCTCCCGGGCGCGGCGCCGGTCACGGTCGGCGGGGACCAGTTCCACCCTCAGCACGCTGCCGCCCCCAAGGGGCTTCACCCTGAGCGATCCCGGCATGAGGGTGTCCGGTAGCGCATACTCCAGGTAGCCATTGACGGCTGCGACCTCCTGCTCAACCCTGGCGCCATCCAGATAGAGGGTGACGCTTCTCTGGCCTGCGCTGGCCGACTGGTATACGAGCAGTAACAGGACTCCACAGTAAAGCGGTATTAGGCGCATCGGGCACCTCACGGGGGCGGGCGTGTGTGGCTCTAAAAAACTCAAGTCACAAATGATACTGTGTCCCGGCGCTTTTACAAGCGCCCCGCGAAAATAGTTACTTGGCTGCGTCCAGAAGTTCCACCTCGAAGATCAGCTTCGCGTTGGGCGGTATCCCCCCTCCAGAGCCGGCAGCTCCGTATCCCAACGCGGAAGGAATGACGAGCTTTCTCTTGCCCCCCACCTTCATGGTCATGACCCCTTCGTCCCAGCCGGGGATCACCTCGCCCGCGCCGATCCGGAACACGAAAGGCTGACCGCGGTCCAGGGAGCTGTCGAACTTCTTGCCGTCTTCAAGCCATCCGGTGTAATGCACGGTCACGTTCTTGCCGGAGATGGGCGCGGCGCCCGTCCCCTTGACCAGGTCGGCATAGGAAAGCCCCGAGGCGGTCTTTACCGTGCCGGCCGCGGGCTGGGGCTCGGCACCCTTTTCGGGGGCCGTCTTCGCCTCTTTCTGCGAGCAGGCCGGAATGGAAATGGCCACGATAAGCAGCAGCAAAACGATGAACTTCTCGACACTACGCATGAAACTTCCTCCACCAGCTATTTATTTGGCAATTAATCTCCGAGCGCCGGGGCGATCGGCCTAATCCAAGAGATGCAGAAACAGGCCGCTCCTCAGTTTGGGTTCGAACCAGGTCGATTTGGGAGGCATGATCTTATCCTCGTCGGCAAGTGACATCAGCTCCTCGATCGAAGTGGGAAAGAGCGAAAACGCCACCTGATACTCGTCGGAATTCACCACCCTCTCCAGTCCCGCGATGCCGCGAATGCCTCCGACAAAGTGGATGCGCTGGTCCGTGCGCGGATTGCGCACCCCGAGCACCGGACTGAGGAGGTTGTCCTGCAGGATGGAGACGTCCATGGCCGCAACGGCATCCCCCTCGGCGAAGGAACCCTCGCGGGCGAGGAGTTCGTACCACCTGCCGGCCAGGAACATGCCGAACTGATGGCGCCGGGTCGGGCTGAGCGCTCCGGAAATCGGCGTCACCTCGAAACGTTCGGCGACCCGGGCCATGAATTCAGCGACACTCCTGCCGTTCAGATCCTTCACCACCCGGTTGTACGGCATGATGGTCATCTCGTTGTCGGGAAAGATAACCGTCAGGAAGAAGTTGTACTCTTCCTTTCCGTTATGATCCGGATTGGCGCTCCTCCTCAAATCACGCACCCGGCTTGCCGCGGCACTCCGATGATGACCGTCGGCAACATAGAGGGTCGGGATCGCCGCAAAGCGTGCGGTGAGCATCCGGACCAGGGCGCCGTCGGCGACCGCCCAGAGGGCGTGGGAGACCCCGTCGTCGGTGGTGAAGTCGTACAGCGGCACCTCGGAGGTGATCTTCCCGATGGCCGCCGTGATGATGGGATCGTTTCGGTAGGTATAAAAGACCGGCTCGTCGTTCGCGTTCAGCGCGTCGATATGGCGGACCCGGTCCTCCTCCTTGTCTGCCCTGGTCAGTTCATGCTTCTTGATGGCCCCGCTTTGGTAATCGTCGACCCCGGCGCAGACCACAAGTCCGGTCTGGGTCATGCCCGACATTTTCTGACGGTAGACGTAATAGCGCTCGCTTTCATCCTGCAAGAGCACCCCACGGTCCATGAACGCGGTGAGGTTTTCGCGTCCCCGGGCGTAGACCTGGTCCGAGTGGATATCAGTCCCCTCGGGCAGGTCGATCTCCGGCCTCGATATATGGAGAAAGCTCACCTCGTTGCCGGCGGCCATCTCCATCGCCTCCTGGGTATTCATGACGTCATAGGGAAGAGCCGCGACCTTTTCGGCCAGCTCTTTTTTGGGGCGCACCCCTTTGAAAGGTTTTATAAATGCCATCTATCGCTCCTGTTCGCCTTTCGAGTCTGTATCAATACAAGCTACCTATTCGGTCCGACATGGTGTGGCTTCCTGCTCTGCCAAGTCCTCTACAAAGCGTCTCAACTCTCTTAAAAGTACCTTTTGGCGCCGACAAACCTTTTCAGAAAGTAGGTTTCGTCCAGCGTTGACACCTTGATATCGTCACCCCTGCGCGGCGCATGCACAAAGCGGCCACTCCCGACGAAGATACCGACGTGGGTGATTTCATCCAACGAAGACCCGAAGAAGACCAGGTCCCCGTCCTTCAGCTCGTCCTTGGCGACCACATCACCCACCCGGTACTGTTCCCGCGAGGTGCGCGGGATGTTCACACCGCAAAGGTTGTAGACCGCCCGGACAAAACCGCTGCAGTCCATGCCTTCCACCACAGTGTCACCGCCCCAGCGGTACGGAATCCCGACGAAACGCTCGGCGGTCCGGGCGGCAATGGCGCCCATGTCGCTTTTTTCCCGCCGGGGCTCCTGCTCGCGCTTCTTGACAACGGCGGCAGGTTTTCTAAGCGACGGCGCCGGCGCCTTTTCCAGCGAGGGCTCACGGTGGGAAGCGCTCATGTCCTGCTGGGGAGCCGCAATGAAATAGGATGAAATGGTGCTGTCCTTGACGAGCTTGCGGGCCGTCCTACTGGCATCCTCCTTGCGGGCGAAATCACCGAAACGGACCGCGTAGATGCCGTTTTCCCTCTTGAAGTAGAACGCCTGGATACCTTTTTTCTGCAGTTTCTTGGTGAGCCTTTCGGCGTTTTTCACCTCGGAGAAGGCGCCCACCTGGATGGCGAAGCCTATGTCCTTGAGACCCGCGCGCTGAGCGGCGCAGCCGGTCGCGGCGGGGGACAGGAGCAAAAGGCAGACGATGGAAAGTCGTATATTTTTAAGCATTTCAATTTCCTTGTATCGATAAAACCCGACGCGACCCATTGGTTTCGCCAGGTTCTCAAGCAAGCACCCGGGAAGGGTGGAATCGCTCAAGTCCATGCTATCCGTCAGCACCGATGACGGATCACGCCTTGGCTAAATATCCTTGGTCTCACGGCGAACCCCCATCAGGTAAGCGACCACGAACTCCTCCAGATCGCCGTCCAGCACCGCGTCAGGATTGCCGCTCTCGACGCCGGTGCGCAGGTCCTTCACCATCTTGTAGGGGTGCAGCACGTAGGAGCGGATCTGACTCCCCCAACCGATCTCCTTCTTCTCGCCAGCGATATCGGACGCCTTCGCCTCCCGCTCCCGCAGTTCGCGTTCGTAAAGTTTGGAGCGCAACACCTTCATGGCGGTAGCCTTGTTCATGTGCTGGCTGCGCTCGTTCTGGCAGGCGACCACGATCCCCGTCGGGAGGTGGGTGATCCTGATGGCGGAGTCTGTGGTATTGACATGCTGCCCGCCCGCGCCGCTGGAGCGGAAGGTATCCACCCTCAGGTCGCTGTCCACGATCTTCACGTCGATGTCCTCCTCCTCGATGATCGGAAAGACGAAGACGGAGGCGAAGGAGGTGTGGCGCCTTGCGTTACTGTCGAAGGGGGAGATGCGCACCAGCCGGTGGATACCCGCCTCGGCCTTGAGATAGCCGTAGGCGAACTCGCCGGAGACCGAAAAGGTCACCCCCTTCACCCCCGCCTCCTCGCCCCCCTGATAGTCGGTGACCTCGGTCTTCCACCCTTTCTTTTCGCAGTAGCGCAGGTACATCCGGAGCAGCATCTCCGCCCAGTCCTGGGACTCGGTGCCGCCGGCTCCGGCATTGATGGAGACGAAGGAGCCGGAGGCGTCATGGGCGCCGGAGAGCATCCTGCGGAATTCGACGAGGCTCACCCCGGCCTCCAGTTCCGCGTTCAGCGCGGCCACCTCGGCAAGGGTATCTCCATCGCCCTCCTCGCTGCCAAGCTCGATCAGCTCACGGATATCCTGGGCCTGACGGTCCAGCCTCTCCCAGGCGGTAACGTCTTTTTCCATCACCATCCGCGCCTTCAACACTTTCTGGGCATTTTCAGCATCGCCCCAGAAATCCGCCCGTGAGGACAATTCCCCCAGTTCCTCCATGCGCTCCTTCTTGTCATCTACGTCAAAGAGACCCCCGGAGCTTGTTGATCCGCTCTGCGAGCCCTTCTATCTTGGCAACCTCTTCTCTGAACATTTGGAACTCCTTTGACGTTACTGTAATAGGACCATCGGGCGCTCTCCCGATGCCCGCCTAGGTCTCGACCTCGCCAGAAAAACCGCCCGTCTTCCCCGCGCATTCCTTTTTCCCACCCCTATCCTAACGGCAGGGTTACGGGATTACCTCATCGACCAGGCGAGAATCCGGGCTCCCGCTTCCTGAAGCAGCAAAACGCGATCACCAGGCAAGCGCCCAGGCAGACCAGCGCGAAAAGATCGCCGTGGCGGCTGTAGAAACTTCCCCCAACGCCTCTTCTAACCTGGGTACCGAGCGTCGCCTCCTCGAAGAGCTGGGTCATGCCGCGGATGTGCCCCTTGCTGTCGATCACCGACGAGATCCCGGTATTGGCGGCACGCACCAGCGGCACCCTGTTTTCCACGGCCCGAAAAACCGTCATGGAGAGGTGCTGGTACGGGGCGGAAGACCTCCCGAACCAGGCGTCGTTGGTGATGTTCACCAGTATTCCGGCCCCCGCCTGGACATAGGATCGGGCAATCTCCGGGAAGATCCCCTCGAAGCAGATCAGCACCCCGATCTTGCCACCCGTCGTCTCCAAAGGGACGGCGCTCCTGCCGGGGGAGAAATCACCGATCCCCGCCACCAGCTTGTTGACGAAGGGAAAGAGCGCCGCGAGCGGCACGTACTCGCCAAAAGGGACCAGGTGCATCTTGTCGCTTCTGCCGAGCAGCGCGCCGGTCGGGGAGATCAGAAATGCGCTGTTCAGGTTTCGCTCCACCCCCCCGATCTTCTCATAGCCGGGGCTCCCGGTCACCAGGCAGCTCTTCAGTTCGACGGCCAGCGACCTGACCCGCGCCGCATAGGCGCGCTCACCCTGTAAGAAGAAAGGAAGCGCGCTCTCGGGCCAGACCACCATGGTACCCGCGTACTGACACCCCTTCCGCGTCAGCCTCTCGTAGGTCGCCACGGTCGACTCCTGGAACGCGGGGTTCCACTTCACGTCCTGGGGGATGTTCCCCTGCACCAGGAGCACCCGCTGCAGCGGGCCGCTCTCCACCCTGTTCAGCGCGTTGAAACCGTAGCCCAGCGTGGCCGCCGTCAGAAGGAGCAGAGCCAGCAAGCCGCGCACCGGGTAAGGGGCGTCCTTTTCCCGGATCCAGGCCCACATCCGGTAGAACACCACGTTCGCGAAGGCGACCAGGAAACTCACTCCGTACACCCCGGCGAGATCGGCAATCTGGATCAACGGCAGGGTGCGGTACTGGGAGTAGCCGAGGTTCGCCCAGGGGAAACCGGTCAGCAAATAAGAGCGGATCAGCTCGCAACCGACCCAGAGGACCGGAAATGAGCAGAGGGCGGAAATCCCCCTCCCCTCGCCCCGCCGGGTGAGCCAGAGGACCAGAGCGGGGTAGAGCGCGAGGTATGCGGCAAGGGTCAGGTACAGGGTGCCGCTCACCGCCGCCGGGAGTTTCCCGTAGGTGATCATGACGATGTTCACCCAGTAGAGCAGTCCGGCGTAGGCGGTCAGCCCGGCAACAAAGCCGAGTTTGAAGGCGAGCCTGGGTGGAACACCGGCAGCGGAGACGAACAGCGGGACGAAGGCGCACCAGGCCAAAAGCGAAAGGCCGGGCCTCGGGAAGGAGAACGCCAGCATGGCGCCGGAAAGGAGCGCCAGCAGGTAGCGTCCCAGCTCGGGATATCCCAGCATCTCAAACGGTTTCCTCACGAGTTATCCGCGTCCTTGTCATGCAGTCCCAGCTCGCGCCTGACGATGTGCACCCGGCTGATGCGCCGCTCGTCCGCATCCAGCACGGTCAGCACCAGGGTGTCGCTCATGACCACCTCGCCGATGCTCGGAATCCGGCCGGTGAGATGAAAGATAAGCCCGCCGACGGTCTCGAACTTGTCCCTTTCCACGACGATATCGAAATGTTCCTCGAGTTCCTCGATCGGGAGCCTCGCGTCCACCACGATCGCGCCGTCGGGCTGGACCGAAAGCCTTTCCTCCTCCAGATCGTACTCGTCCTGAATGTCCCCAACGATCTGCTCCAGGAGATCCTCGATGGTGACCAGCCCCGAGGTGCCGCCGTATTCGTCGATGACGACCGCCATATGGACGCGGCGCTTTTTGAAGTCGTGCAGCAGCTCCTCAAGGTTCTTGGTCTCCGGGACGAAGAATGGGGGGCGGATGATCTTTCTCAGCTCGATGGACGCGTCGTCCGCGCCCCAGTACTTCAGGAGGTCCTTGGCGTAGATGAGCCCTATGATGTTGTCGATGGTCCCCTCGAAGACTGGGAGCCGGGAATGGCCGCAGGCGATGATCGCCTCGAGCACCTCGCTCACCTCCGCCTCGATGGAAACGCAGGCCATCTCCATGCGCGGCAGCATGATCTCGCGCACCACGGAGTCCCCGAGGGCAAGGATGGAGCGGATCATCGCGTTCTCCTCCTCGTTGATCAGTCCCTCCTCCTCGCCGGCGTCCATCACCTCCTGGATCCCCGCCTCGGTCACCCGCCTCCTGCCGTACAGGAGCCTGCCGAAGGCTTCTATCAGCCCCTGCCCCTTCCGTCCGTTCTCCTCATCCAAGGGTAAGTTCCCTCCAATACTGTTTTAATATCGATCCGTCAATAACGCCGGTTTAACCCAGGGCCCTGAAAAGACAGGTAATGCCGACCGTCAGAACAGCCCCGGTCAAGGCGCCGAAAATCACCTCGCGCATGCTGTGGATGCGCAAAAGGAGCCTCGATTGGCTCACCATGATCGCGAGGATGAAGCATAAAAGCGAGATGAGCGGGTCCTGGGTGTTGAGGGAGATGCTGGTGGCGATGGAAAAGGCCACCGCAGCATGGCCGCTCGGCACCCCACCCTTCAGCGGCGTGCCGCTTCCGGTGAGAGTCTTCAGGATGATGACGGCAATGAGCACCAGTAGCACGGAGACCACGGTCCCCATCTCCGAGCTGGTTCCTATCATGGCAAGCGCCCCCTTGTGGAACGGGAAGAGGTACTTGGCGAGCACCAGGTACCCCATGATCGCGGTCCCGAACGCCGCGACCAAAACAGCCCCCGCCGCGACATCCTTGGCGATCTTCGCCATCGGGTGGAACTGCGGCGAGATCATGTCAACCACCACCTCGATCGCGGTGTTCAGCAGCTCGGCGAAAAGGACAAAGGATATCGCCAGGGCGAGCAGCATGAACTCGACCGGGGAAACCCGCAACAGCAGCGCGGCGGTCAGGACCAGCAGCGCCGCCGCGAAATGGCGCCGCATGTGCTTTTGGGTGCGCGCCGTGTAGAGGATCCCCTCTATGGCGCAGTTCACCGAATCGATGAAGCGGGTCGGCTTCACCTCGGGCACCCCACGGGGCCGGGAAGCAGCGCCTGGCAAAGTCCGGAGCTAGACAAGTCCTTCCTCCTGAAGCAGCGCGAAGATCTCCCGCTCCCGCTCCTCCATCCGGGCCGCCTCGGCCTCGCCGCTTCGCTCGTGGTCGTAGCCTGTTATGTGCAGGATGCCGTGCATAAGCAGGAACGCGAGGCGGTTCAGGAACGGTTCTCCCGCCTCGTCCGCCTCGCGGGCCGCGGTATCCGCCGAGATCACCACGTCACCCAGAAGCTGCGGGTTGAGCGCGCCGAACTCCCCTTCCTGCATGGCGAAGGAGATCACGTTGGTGGCCTTGTCACGGCCCAGGTAATCGCGGTTCAGGACCCGGATGGAGCGGTCCCCGACGATGGTCACCGAAAGTTCCGCCTCAGGACATCCCAAGACGTCTAAGATCTTCTGGGCCACCCTTCTGAACGCCGTCGTCCCGACTTTCCTCCGCCTTTGGCGATTCGCTATCGCAATCCTCTGGGCACTTCTTGCCAATGCTCTTCTCCTTGTAGGCCGGTTCCGGGTAGTCGATCCGGTGGTGGTAGATCCCGGAGAGTATCTGGTTGAAGCTCTTCGCGATCTCGTGCAGGTTCTTGAGCGTCAGCTCGCACTCGTCCAACTGGCCGTCCATAAAAATATTGTTGATGATCTTTTGCACCAGTCCCTGGATCCGGGCCGGAGTCGGATCGACCAGGGTACGCGAGGCCGCCTCCACGCAGTCAGCCAGGAGCACCAGCCCCGCCTCACGAGTCTGCGGCTTGGGACCGGGATAGCGGAAGTCGCGTTCGTCCACCGGCGGGGAGCCGGGAGTTTCCAGCCCCTTCGCCTTCAGATAGAAGTAGCTGATGAGCGAGGTGCCGTGGGACTGGCGGATGATCTCGATGATGGGAAGCCCGATCCGGTATTCCCGGGCCAGTTCCACTCCATCCTTCATGTGCGAGATCAGGATCAGCGCGCTCATGCTCGGGGAAAGTTTGTCGTGCCGGTTCTCGCCGTCGCGGATGTTCTCAATGAAATAGAGTGGCTTCTTCAGCTTGCCGACGTCGTGGTAGTAGGCGGCGACCCTGGCGAGCAGGGGATTGGCGTTGATCGCCTCGGCGCCCGCCTCGACCATGTTCCCCACCAGCACGCTGTGGTGATAGGTCCCGGGCGCCCGGATCATCAGCTCACGCAGCAGCGGCGAGTTCAGATTGGCGAGCTCCAGGAGCTTCACGTCGGTGGTGTAGTGGAAGAGCGCCTCGACGAGCGGCACGGTTCCGGAAACAAAGACCGCGTTGATGATCCCGCCGAAAAAGGCAAAGGCAACGCAGTAGATGGTCTGCAGGGAGAAAGAGCTTTCGCCGTAAACGTGGAAGCAAAGAGCAACCGCCATGTTCACCACGCTGACCTTTAGGCCCGCCGAGTAGATGGTTCCCCGCTCCTTGCACTGGCGCACCCCATGGGCGCCAACGATCCCCCCCAAAAGTGCGTAGATAACCACCTGCAGGGAGTTGTTCAGCATGATGCCGATCAGAGGCGCGCAGACCGCGCAGTAGACAAGCGCCACCTCGGAGTTGAGGATGATCCTGACGATGATGACGCTCGCCGCGAACGGGAAGAGGTAGAAGTAACTGGCCGTGTCTATGGAGGGGAAGAGCCCCCCGAGAGCCGTCGAAACGGCAAAGACGAACTTGAGCGCGGCGAAGTTCGCCATGGTCAAGAGCGAGAGCAGCAGGATATCCTTGTTGGTCGGGTTGAACTTCCTGATGTTCTTGCGTGCGAACCGGTAGGGGGCGTAGCTCAGCACCAGAACCAGTCCGAAGATGCCGAGCCCGGTGACGAACGGGGCGAGGCTTTTGGACTTGTAGATCTTCTCCAGTTTCATCGCCTGCTCAGAGGAGACCCGCTCGCCGACCCTGACGATCATCTCGCCGCGCTTCATCTTGAAAAGGACCGGGCGCACCGCCGCCCGCGCCTCGTTCTTCTTGTTGTCGCTGGCGTCCCGGTCGAAGGTGAGGTTCGGCGAAATCATCCGGGACACGACTCCCTTGAGGATGCCGAGATCACGGGCCAACCCACCCAGGGTGAGATGGGTCGAGGCGAAGGAGCGCCTGGCGCCCGCCAGGTCGATGGCTGAGGCATAATCACCCCCGGCGACCTCCTGCTTGGTGCCGGGATCGACAACCAGGATGCCATGACTGCGGTCGGCGGCGAACTTCGCACGGTCGGCAACGATCCGCTGCCGGTACAAGGGCTCAATCTGCCGTCCCAGGTCGGAGAGGAAGGCTCGCTCCTGCTTCAGTCTCATTAGCGCTGCGAACTCCTGCGCCGAAAGGTTGACGCCGAGCAAATCCGATACGGCCTGTTGCGTCCCCTCGCCCCCCTCAACCTTGTCGTGCAGCTGGGACAAAACCTGCTCGAAGCGGCGCACGATCTCCAGGTTCGCATTGGCGTCCAGGCTGTAGACGTAGGGAGCGCTCCCTTCCGCCTCAGCGCGCTTTTTCTCGGTCAGGAGCAGATCCTCGATCAGATAATCCTGGGCGGCGCGTATGTCGGAGGTGGCGATATCCCCCTCCCGATAATTCACGGAGAGGAATTGGGGGCTCGGGATGATAAGGAGGGTGAGGAACAGGGCTGTGAGGAGCAGCAGCACAAAGCGGCTGGGCTTTTCGAACCTCTCGCTGGAGAACGCCAGGGCGACCGATTCCAGCCAGCAGTTGCAGAGGCGGGCAAGGGAGCTCTTCTGTTTTTTTTGTATATCGCCGCTATCGGTGGGCATTATGTCAATGGTTCCCGTATGGTAGGACAGAGACTGCTGGGTGCGGACAAGGAGCTAATATATCCTTTTTCACCGAATACTGTCAATCTAAACCAAGGAACCGGCTGGGACGCCCCCAACCCCCTCGTGTTAGCAAAATTTTACAAAACAGTTTTTATTTGCCACCTGATGTGATATATATGACCAATTCATTAGCAGACATCGCTGTCTGTTTACTATTACATCAAGCGGGGGGGAAAGATGAGCCAGATAACCGACGTGTATGCCAGAGAGATCCTTGATTCCAGGGGAAACCCGACCTTAGAGGTCGAAGTATTCCTCGATTCGGGCGCCATGGGAAGAGCCGCGGTCCCCTCGGGGGCTTCGACCGGTGAGCGCGAAGCGCTGGAACTGCGTGACGGGGACAAGGGTCGCTACCTGGGCAAGGGGGTGTTGAAGGCGGTCTCCAACGTGAACGACATCATCGCCGACGAGATCACCGGCATGGACGCCACGGATCAGGCCGGGATTGACAACCGGATGCTGGCCCTGGACGGCACCGAGTTCAAGAGCCGCCTGGGCGCCAACGCGATACTGGGAGTTTCGCTCGCGGTCGCCAAGGCTGCGGCCGAGGAGGTCGGCCTGCCGCTCTACCAGTACATCGGCGGCCCCAACGCCAAGGAACTGCCGCTGCCCATGATGAACATCATCAACGGCGGAGCCCACGCGGACAACAACGTGGACATCCAGGAGTTCATGATCATGCCTGCCGGCGCGGCTAGCTTCAAGGAAGCCCTGCGCATGGGCGCGGAGATCTTTCATGCCCTGAAAGGGGTGCTGAAGGCGAAAGGGTACAACACCTCCGTCGGCGACGAGGGGGGGTTTGCGCCCAACCTGAAGTCGAACGAGGAAGCCCTGGAAGTGATCGTGGAAGCGATTATCAAGGCGGGGTACAAACCGGGCGAGGAAGTTTTGCTCGCCCTCGACGTGGCCTCCTCCGAACTCTTCAAGGACGGCGTCTACACCCTGGAGAACGAGGCGAAACCTAAGAAAAGCGCCGACGAGCTGATCGACTTTTACGAGATGCTGGTGAACAAGTACCCGATCATTTCGATCGAGGACGGCATGGCGGAAAACGACTGGGACGGCTGGAAGAAGCTGACCGAGCGGCTCGGCAAGAGGATCCAGATCGTTGGCGACGACCTGTTCGTCACCAACCCGGCGATTCTCAAAGAGGGAATCAAGAAGGGAGTCGCCAACTCCATCCTGATCAAGCTGAACCAGATCGGCACCCTGACCGAGACCCTCGACGCCATCGAGATGGCAAAAAGGGCAGGCTACACGACGGTCATTTCACACCGTTCCGGAGAGACCGAAGACACCACGCTCGCCGACCTCGCCGTGGCGGTCAACGCCGGGCAGATCAAGACCGGATCGCTCTGCCGCACCGACCGGGTCTGCAAGTATAACCAGCTGCTGCGGATCGAGGACGAACTGGACGAGGTAGCCATCTTCCGGGGTAAAGAGGTGTTCTACAACCTGAACAAGTAAACACCGGCGCAGGAAGACGACGTACCATAAAAGAAAAGGGCGCATCCGAGATCGGGTGCGCCCTTTTCTTTTATGATTTTAACGGCGGCCGCAGACCGCCCTAGCGGTTACTTCGCGACGGGCGGGTGTCCGGCGGGAAGGGCGGTAGCCTTCTTCTCGGCTTTGTTCGCTTTCTTGGCAACGACAGCCTTCTTGGCAGGCTTTTTAGCATTAACTGGTTTCACTGCGGCTGCAGCAACGGGAGCTGCCGGTGCGGCAACCTTCTTGGCCGGTTCGGCGGCGGAGACTATGCCGGCAAAGGCAACGGCCACGAGTGCTGCAACGATGCTGCTGATAACTTTTTTCATCTGTTTTCTCCTTAATTGAGGTTGCCGTCCCAATAGCAAATTACGAGCCAGCACCGGAGCAGCACCACAAAAAGCCGAAAAACAGCACATTGACTGCACCTATCCGCGTGCCGGTCCGGCATTTTCAGCTTGATATGAGCCAAGGGCTGCCCCATATGCGGCAGAAGGAACCGCCCAGCCGAAGAGAAATCCCTCTTTTGGCTGGGAAATGCCGCGTGAGTTGGATATACTGCGTGGCAGATTTCGGTGCTCACCCGACCTGTGGCACCGACGCTCCCACCCCCAGCCAACCATGCAGGCAGCTTAGGCTGAGCCATTCGAACCAATTCAAGGAGAAAGGCCATGACATGCAGAGACGAGAAACATTCGGAGCACATCTGCTCCCTGACCGCGCGGGGAGAAATCGAACTGACCCACACTCTGGCCCTGCACCCGACCTTCGAGTGCGGCAACTGTGGCGCGAAGGTGAACGACCAGGATCGGGTCTGCAACCCGGTCGCGCTTCCGGATATCGACTGAATGGGGGATGGAGCGGACGTGAAGCTTTGAAGCTGCCTACCCAGGGCTTGGTGGCCTCCGGCGAACCGCACCGGCGGCTCTTTGGCGGGGAAAGGCGCGAGCTTTTCCCCGCCCCAACATTCAGCAAGCATCCCCTGCCATAATGCCCTCACCTACGGAGAGCGCAATGCCCCTTGCGCCGCCCCCCCTCATGAGGGTATACTCCCGCCATGTTAACTTATCAGATAGAAGCAAAAGACCATTTCCGACGCGTGGACAGCTTTTTGCGAAACCTCCTGCCGACGGCCCAGTTTTCCTACCTCAAGAAGCTGCTAAACGCCGGACACCTGACAGTGAACGGCGGGCCGGCCGAGGCTGCACGAATCCTCAGGCGTGCCGACACGGTCTGCCTGAAGGAGAGCAGCAAGACAGCCGCCTTCCTCGCCCGCGCCACCCCAGAGTTGGACATCCTCTTCGAGGACAGCTGGATTGTCTGCTTTAACAAGGCCCCGGGCCTTGCCGTGCACCGCACCGAAGACGCCGAAGAGGCGAACCTGGTAGATCTCGGGGATGTCTTTTTACAAAGAAGGGACGGAGTGAGCAGGCTAAGGCCGGTGAACCGGCTCGACAAGGGAACCTCGGGCGCCATCATCATGGCGAAGAGCGCGGTCGCGGCGGGGATGTTCGGCAAGATGGTGCAAAACGAGGGGCTCGGCAAACTCTATCTAACCATGGTGGAGGGGAAACTTCCGAAAGAGGGGCTTATTGACCTCCCGCTGGACGGGAAGGAATCGCAGACCCGGTACCTCCGGCTGTTCCAAGGGAGCGCTGGCTCCCTTTTGGCAGTCTACCCGCTTACCGGCAGGATGCACCAGATCAGGCAGCACTTCAGGATGCTTGACCACCCGATCCTTGGGGACAAGCGCTACGGCGGCAGGGTGCTTCCCGGTTTTACCGGGCACGTTCTGCACTCCTTCACGACCCGGTTCACCCATCCGGCAACCGAGGAGTCTCTCGAAATTCCGGCCCCGATCCCGGACCCGCTGCTGCGGCTCCTTTTGAGGTTGACCGCCCTGAAGGAGGAGACCCTGTTCCATGCTCTGGACGAGATCCCCCCATCAGAGGTACTCCCCCTCCCCGCCCTCCCCTAGTAGGGCTCCAAGCGGCAGGTCGAAGAGCGTGTGCGCCCCGCGCGCAAGTTTCGGGAGCGCGCGACCGGCCGCCACCATGACCTGGGCGCTTAGCGCTGGCTCGGAGAACCTCCCCTCCAAGAGAAAACTCAAGGGGTTCACTTAACGTGTGGAAAATGCCGCCTCCGCCACATCCGGAGGCGGCATTTTCTGTTTGAAATCTGGCCAGTCCGATGACCTTGATTTTCATCGGTCAACATGAAAAAAATCCCGAGACAACAAAATCCCCTAACTCACTGACGAGAAAGGGGATTTTGCTATGTATTGATGGGTATTCCACACGTTAAGTGAACCCCTTGGAGAAAACTCCGATGCTCGCGAACGCTGCTGCTGGAGAGCCGCCTGAGTAGCACACCGTGCCCCACTTCCTCTAGCTGTGCCACGCTCGGGACCGCGAAAATCTGGAGCGACTCCCCGAGGAAGAGCGGATCGCTACGGATAGCTCGCGCAACCGGTTCCAGGTCGGTTCCCAGGCTAAGTTCCACGTAGAGGTAACGCTGCAACTCGCCCTGTGCGCGGCCCCCTCCGCCCCGTGCAGGATGGCGCATTCCGCGATCGGTATGCCGTGCTGCAGCAGGTTACGGACCGTCTCCAGCACGAAGGCCGCCGGGACACAGACAAGCGCCGCGTCTACGCCTCCCAATTCTCCTGAGTGCGCAGCCGCGGGAACCTCCGTAAATGGAGCCGGAAGCTTCAGCGCCAGGGAGTCTGGCCTCCTGACGATTCCCGCGAGTTCGAGCGCAGGATCGCTCAACAGGTTCAGGGCACACTCCCTGCCGAGTTTGCCGAAACCACAGACAGCAATCCGTATTCTTTTCATAGTTCCTCCCTCACCACCCCTGTTCCCCGATCAGCGGCACGAAACGGACCGGACAGAGCTCCTCGCGACGAAAATCGCCTTCACCCACCCGGCGCACCCGGATCAAGGTCTGCAAATTCTGGGTGGATCCAATCGGTATCACCAGCCTCCCCTGGGGCGCGAGCTGGCTAAGCAGTGCACCCGGCAGTTCGGGCGCACCGGCTGTCACCACGATGGCGTGGTACGGTGCGTGCTCCCGCCAGCCGAGGGTTCCGTCCCCTTGATGCACAGTCACGTTGTGATAGCCAAGCTCCTGCAAACGAGTGCGGGCGCCTTCCGCCAGGCTCACGATGCGCTCCACCGTGAAGACCTCCGCCGTGCATCGGCTTAATACGGCTGCCGCGTAGCCGGAACCGGTACCGATCTCCAGCACCCGTTCCTCCCCCTGCAGCTCCAACGCCTCAATCATATATGCTACGATGTAGGGCTGGGAGATGGTCTGCCCTGCGTCAATCGGGAGCGGGCCATCGTCATATGCGAAAGGTTCCATCCCCGGGGGGAGAAACTTTTCCCTCGGCACTTCACGCATTGCCTGGATTACCGCCTTGTCGTAAATGCCGCGTGCGAGGAGATGATCGCTCACCATGCGCGCCTTGCTCTCCAATATTTCTTGGTCCAAATTAGTCACCATGTTCCCTCCAGGATGCTAGATTTTACCATGCGGGAGGAAGCACACAATCGGCCCGACAGGCGAAGAGAGCTGCTGGCAGGGCACCTCCGTTTTTCAAGTAACGCTCCTTTTGCATAACGTACCATGCGCGAGGGAAGATCCGGTGCTATATTTAAGCAAGGACTAATGTCAATCGGGAGGTATTTATGGCACGGGTTTCCAATAAGGAAGGTTTGCAGGAGAAGGGACAAATGAGCGTCCGCAGCGCGGACGTCTTCTTGCCGAAACGGGGAATGCCCGAGGGTGCATTGTGCAAGGGGTGCGGCGTCGTCTACCGCAACAAGAGATGGCAGGTAGAACTCATGCGAGGAGATACCAGCAACGAGGTACTTTGCCCCGCCTGCCAGCGCATGGAAGACCACAACCCTGGCGGTGTCGTCACGCTGTCGGGCCCCTACCTGGCGTCACACAAGGTCGAGATATTGAACACAATAAAGCACCTGGAGGCGAAGTCCCGGGAGAAGAACCCGATTGGACGGATCATGGAGATCAAGGAGGAGGCTGGGCGGATAACCGTCACCACGACGGAAGACAAACTGGCCCAGAAGCTCGGGCGCGAGGTGTACAGGTCACAAAAAGGGGAACTCCACTACCAATGGAGCCACGACCAGAACCTGGTCCGTGTGGAATGGATGCGCTAGCGAACTCGGTTCCCCGAGACCGGCCGCGCCTGGTTGGACAAAAGCCCAGCAGGAGTGACTCTCCAAAAATGCTGCGTCACTTGATCGGCACTACCAGCACTGACGGCTGACCGACGAAAAGCCCCCCTTGCAGAGATGCAAGAGGGGCTTTTCGTTGGTACGTTTTTGACACTCAACGTTTCAGCGGATCAAACAAGTATTCCAGTCCGTTCAGCTTCACCTCATAGATACACTGCAACATGACACCGAGTTCACCTTCGGGGAAGCCCTCTTGCCGAAACCAGACCAGGTACGGCTCCGGCAAGTCCACGAGAAGCGTCCCCGCATACTTGCCAAAAGGCATTCTGGTACGTGCCAGTTTCAGCAGGTAGGCGCGGTCTGGAAACAGTTCTTCCAAGGGCTACCTCTTTGCCAGCTTTGCCTTCAGGAGGTCGCCCAGCGTCCCCATCCCTTTGGGAATCTCGGCGACGCTCGCCCGATAGGCATCCATGGTTTCAGTCTGCTCCTGCTCAGCGCGGCTTATCGCAGCCAGGGAAAGGGATATTCTACGCTGCTCCCGGTCTACCCCCTCAACCTTCACCTCGACGTCCTGGCCTTCTGCCAGCACTTCCTTGGGATGCTGAATCCTCTTGCCGGCGCCGAGCTTCGAGATGTGGATCAAACCATCCACACCGCTTGCCAGGGTAACGAAGGCGCCAAAGGGGGTGAGCCGGGCGACCTTGCCGTTTTGATAGGATCCCTCGGGGAAGGCGTTGACCGCCTCTTCCCAAGGGTCGGCGAGAGTATCCTTCAGGGAAAAGGAGATCCTGTCCTTTTCCCAGTCGATCCCCTTCACCACCAGATCGAGTTCCTGCCCCACGGCGAGAACCTCGCTGACATCGTTCACCCGCGCCCAGGCCACCTCGGAAATCGGCAGCAGCCCATCGACACAGCCGATGGAGACGAAGGCGCCGAAATCGCGCAGCGACGTCACGGTCCCGTGGACCTTGTCCCCAACCTTCAAGGTCTCTTTCAGTGCGTCTTTTTGTCCCTGCAGTTCTTCCTCGAGAAGCGCGCGGTGCGACAGCACGATATTACGACCGTTCTCGGCGTACTCGCTGATCCTGAAAGAGAGATGCTTGCCGATCTGGGCCGCGCTGTCATCGATTCTCCTCAGACCCATCTGGGAGAACGGGCAGAAAGCGCGAGAGCCGGCAACCTTCACCTCGAAGCCCCCCTTCACCTCTTTCTCCACCACCCCATCAACCGGGATGCCTGCAGCATAGGCCTCCTCAAGCTGCGCATTCCCCGCGGCCCCGCCGCTACCCCCGCCGACCTTCGTGGTGAAGCGCATTTCGTTGTTGCGCGAGGAGATGAACCAGGCGGAAACCTTGTCCCCGACCTTTACGCTGAGGTTGCCGTCGGCGTCCGTCAGTTCCTTTATGTCCAGGACCCCTTCGCCCTTGCGGCCGGTGTCCAGAAAGACCCATTCCTTGGCGATTTTAAGGACCGTCGCCTCCACCTTTGAGCCCGGCGTCAAGTGCCCGGAATCTTTCTGGCTGCGCTCGAACATGGCGGCAAAACTCTCCTCGCCAACTTCCATCTCTTCCTTGGTTTCGCTATCCATTTAATTTACCTCTTCGCGGAATTGTTGCGTTTTAAACGCCATTGGAGCATACAGGTGACCCCACATGCTTGTCAACAACCCGTTTGCTTCTTGCCTTGCTGAAATACCCGGCTCGCCACGGCCAATTCATTAGGATCCAATTCCTTTTGCGTCTTGGTTTCATTTTCCACCCCTTCAGAGCAGATTCGGATTGAAATTCAGACCCTCTCGGGCGGGATCCCCGGTCTGAAGATTCCTCTCCAACCTTCGAACTCACGACAGGCAACAATAAAGTTTAAAGTAAACTCTCTTTCAGCCGATAAGATGCTGTATCACCCGGACCGATTACCGTATCCAGGAGGGGAATAGCATGGGCGTACTAGTTTGCTACGACGATTTCACCTACGATGTCATCAACGATTACCACCTCGACTACCTGCTCGATAAGGGGTGCGTCCTCGGCTACGACAGTTCCGGGAATTGGGTGAAGTCTGAAAACAACAGCCAGGACGCGAGGCTGTTGCCTATGCAGAGAACGAGATCTCCGAGAGCCAGCAACAGCAAGAAAAGCACCTGATCCGCGACCTTGTCCTGCAACTAAAGAGTAGATTACCCGCCCTTTAGCAGCAGCTACCCGGGAAATCCGTGCCCCCTCGCAGTCAGCTTGCGCTACAGATAGCCCTTTTCCGGTGTCCTACATCTTCCCCCTGCTGCCTTGCTCGCCCATACCCCAATGATAGCACCCCTTCGCAAGCCCCCCCCCGCTGCTGCCAGGAATCTGGCAACGTACGCACTACGGTTAAAACATGATAACATTGTCAACGCTGATAAATTTGCACTGCCAGCAGTTGGGGGTGACCATGAACATGCCGACGGCGCTGAAAAAGATTTCCGATACGACCTGGGAGCTCCCGGTTAGTTTCAAAGAGGGAATGCTGGTACCGGCCAGGATTTTCGCCACGGAGAAACTCATCAAGGAGATGGACTCAGGAGTCTTCGAGCAGGTAAGCAATGTAGCCACGCTCCCCGGGATCCAGAAATACGCCTACTGCATGCCGGACGGCCACTGGGGGTACGGCTTTCCGATTGGCGGGGTAGCTGCCATGGACCCAGGTACCGGCGTCATCTCCCCTGGCGGGATAGGGTTCGACATCAACTGCGGCATGCGTATGGTGCTGACCAACCTCAGCGCCGACGAGGTGAAGCCGCGCCTGCACCAACTTGTCGACAGGCTCTTCGCGAGGATTCCGATCGGCGTCGGCTGCCAAGGGTTCGTGAGGGTGAATCAGGATGAATTCCGCACGGTAACCGAGCAGGGTTCGCTCTGGTGCCTGAGGAATGGCTTTGCCACCGAGGAGGACCTCTTGCTGACCGAGGAGGGGGGCTGTTTCGCAGGCGCTGACGCTTCGAACGTCAGCAGCAAGGCGGTTGAGCGCGGCTACAACCAGCTGGGAACTCTAGGAAGCGGCAACCACTACTGCGAGATCCAGGTGGCGCAACCGGAAAACATCTTCGATGCCGAGCGGGCCGCGGCCTTCGGACTCACCATCCCGAACCAGGTTGTGATCATGTTTCACTGCGGCAGTCGCGGGTTCGGGCACCAGGTGGCGACCGATTACCTGAAACTCTTCCTTTCCGTCATGAAGCAGAAATACGGCATAAAGCTAGCCGATCGGGAACTCGCCTGTTCCCCTTTCCACTCTCCCGAGGGGCAGGCATACTACAGCGCCATGAAGTGCGCCGTCAACATGGCGTTTGCCAACCGTCAGGTGATCCTGCACCGGATCAGGGAGGTCTTTTCCGATGTCTTCCAGTCGAGTCCGAGCGACCTCGGTATGCGGATGGTCTACGACGTCGCCCACAACACGGCAAAGCTGGAGAAACACGTGTTGAACGGCAGCCAGAAGGAGCTCCTGGTCCACCGGAAAGGTTCCACCCGCGCCTTCGGCCCCGGAGCCCCGGGGCTGCCTGATTGCTACAGCAAAACGGGACAACCCGTCATCATCGGGGGAAGCATGGAGACCGGCTCCTATCTGCTGGCGGGTCTGAAAAGCGGTGCCGACGCCTTCTACACCACAGCTCATGGCAGCGGCAGAACCATGAGCAGGCACCAGGCCAAAAAGATGTTCCGTGGCGACAAGTTGCAGCGTGACATGGAGCTGCGCGGGATCTATGTGCGTACCGACTCCTTCGGGGGACTGGCGGAGGAGGCCGGAGATGCCTACAAGAACATCGACGAGGTGGTGGAGGCGACGGAACTTGCCGGACTGAGCAAAAGGGTGGCGCGCCTGGTCCCGATAGGAAATATCAAAGGTTGAGGTTTCCGTTCGCTGCGCTCACAGGTTGAGGCTGGGAGATATTCTTAACCTCAACCTCAACCTGTTTTTTATCGAGGTTCACGATGCCATATCAATACCGTGGTGACATAGCTCATGCGGACATAGCCTTTGACGCCTGGGCGGAAACGCTGGAAGACCTCTTCAGGGAGGCAGCCGAGGCGACCATGAAGGTCATGGTGGAGGATCTGGCAGCGATCCGGCCTGTCGAGACGGTAAAGACCTCGCTCGTCGCTAGCGATGAGGAGATGCTTCTCTTCGACTTCCTGAACGACTTCATCTTCTACAAGGATGCCAGAAGGCTGGTACTCCTTCCCGAGCAGATCACCATCGCAAAGAAAAAGGATGGCAGGGGGTACACACTGCAGGCGACGCTGCGAGGAGAGGAGATCGAAGTGGGAAGGCATAGGCTCAATACGGACGTAAAAGCTGTCACCATGCTCAGGTTCTCGGTCACCCACCTCGCAGAGGGGTGGCGCGCCACCGTCGTTCTGGACGTGTGACCCAAACCTTTAGATTGCGTTCTTCACGCTACACCGCCTATATTCGCAAAACACAAAGGAAACTCGGAGGTAATCCTTGCCGTATGGCTGGCTGGCCGACGCGGTGGTATTGGTCCATTTCCTCTGGATTGCATTTCTTATCCTGGGAGGATGGTGGGGCAGGAGAAATCGCTGGGTCGGCCGGATTCATCTCGCCGGCCTCGCCTCGACCTTACTCTTGGAGACCTTCGACTGGTACTGCCCCCTCACCCACCTGGAGGTCTGGCTCAGGAGAAATGGTGCGCAAGCAGGATATACCGAATCCTTCATCACCCACTATCTCAACAGTCTTATCTACATCGAACTCCAACACACCCTGATCGTCTCACTCACCATCGCCCTATGCGCGGCCAACGCCTGGCTCTACCTGTCAAAGAGTGAACGCTAGCCTATTGAAAAGCGTGGCTCCGCGATATGTTCGTTCCTGCAGACCGGGCATCGTCCAGGTCCCTTCAAACGCGCCCTCTTCCTGAAGGAGAATCCACACGCCATACAAAGTGCCGGAGCCACGACGAGCCCACTGCGGAGCGCAATCCTGACATGCTCCAGGTGCTCCAGCACCTCCTTCTCCTGTATCCCCAGCCGCTCCGACATCTCACGTGCGGTCAGGCTCTCCACGCTCTGGAGGGTGATGATCTGGTGGCGCAGCGTATCCTGCCGATCGGCAGGGGGGCTCGGCGGCTT
>Ga0209125_1001136_pt1 | contig 27122 bp, 19 predicted proteins | sample BarGraIncub1131A_FD_184503 | JGI IMG/M metagenome (GOLD analysis project Ga0209125, IMG submission 184503) | Arctic peat soil microbial communities from Barrow, Alaska - Barrow Graham LP Incubations 11-31A (SPAdes) (version 2) | ecosystem: Environmental > Terrestrial > Soil > Wetlands > Peat... | reverse complement strand
ATTGAAATCGATATCTACTGTGTGTGTGCTGACAGCGTCGAGAAAACGACGGTCGTGCGAAACCACCAATACGGTATTCTCATAATTTGCCAGGTAATTTTCCAACCACATAACCGTTTCTACGTCTAAGTCATTGGTAGGCTCATCAAGTAAAAGGTTGTCAGGGTTTCCGAAAAGAGCTCTAGCTAAAAGTACGCGAACCTTTTCTTTATTGCTGATGTCAGACATCAACATCATATGAAGATCCTCTTTAATTCCAAGTCCGCTAAGCAGAGAGGCTACACTGCTTTCCGCATTCCAGCCGTCCATTTCTGCAAATTGTTCTTCCAATTCTGAGGCACGGATACCATCAGCATCCGTAAAATCCTCCTTGGCATATATAATATCCTTTTCTAATTTGACAGCCCAAAGTTTATCGTGGCCCATCATTACAGTATCCAAGACCGTAAATGCATCAAATTCAAAGTGATCTTGTTTCAAAACGGACAAACGCTCTCCAGGGCCAAACGTAATAGTTCCGCTTACTGGTTCAATATCTCCGCTTAAAGCTCTTAATAGGGTGGATTTCCCGGCACCATTTGCACCAATAATACCATAGCAGTTCCCCTGCGTAAATTTTAGATTCACATCCTGGAACAAAACGCGTTTTCCAAACTGAATCTTTAGATTGTTAACTGTAATCATTTTTGCCTTTTAATTAGTAGAAATAAACCGACCTTTCATAAAGTAGAAAATCGGACGGTCTCTTTTCTCAAAGAGAGGCCAAAGTTAGTGATTTTTAGCGATATCGCCTCAATAGTTCTGCATTCTGTGAAAATTATTTGCAGAAAACCAACATTACAATTAATAAACAAATATATTTGCGCAAAAAAATTACCTCAAAATACCATGGAAAAAAAACTCCTACTCTTAGCTTGTTTACTGCTGACAATTTTCACAGCATACCCCAAAAATCTGGCAAAAGATTCCACACGAACAGATGCCACTCCTACCATTTTCAACACTTCACTTTCTAAAATTCCACTTATTCAAGGTAACTGGTTCACCGCTGACAAGAATCTGCTGGTTGCCGGCTTCTACGAAAACAAGGTTTTTTGGAACGGAAAATTTTTCGAGTATGGACCTATTACCTGCAAGAAGGACAAAGCCACCATTGAACTGACTTCAGCTGGCTCAAAGGTCCTTAAACTTACTGTAAAAAGTAAAAAACAAACCTTAAACATTTCAGATGGGACTTTAGAATATGAGGTTTTAAACCAATCTCCTGAATTTACTATCACCGACAATACCGATTTTAAAAGGGACTACTCAGCCGACAGCATTACAATCAGTGGCTATTGCGAAGGAGCCACACCTATTTTCTTCAAGAATGCAGCCATCCTGATTAACGACCCGGTTATTGATATCCAGAAGGTCTATCCTGTCACCGTATCTATTGACGGTCTCTTCAGTATCCGTGTACCATTGCTTTTTCCTGGACTGGTCACCTTTTCAAACCGTCTGCCTCCCCCCTCTCAAAGCTTACAAACCTTTATGGCTGAACCTGGAGACAACATCATCCTGAACTACAGAAACAACGCTGAGAATAGTGCAGTTTATGCCGGAGACAACGCCAGTTTCAACAATGAGCTTTATAGACTGATGCTGAATCCACAAACCGATTTCCGTATGGGTTTCGAGGCAAACCGCTACCTGAAAGATCTGGAAGGCTTCAATGCGCAACACAACCAGGAGTTCAGTGATTTATACAAGAACCTGGCGGATTATCAGGAGAAACATCAGAGCAAAAAGATGGATACCTTTCTGAAACTATATTTGCCCTTTGTGGAAAAAACAGATCTGATAAACTGGGTATTAAATCATCCGGAGTCTATGTCCGAAATGGAATTCCTGCCATCTCCTACTGACAGCGTGTTCTACCAAAACCCAATGGCTATTTATACACCGGCCTACAGCGAATTCATTGACAGGTCCTACGATTTGTTAAGCACAGATATAAAGCTAAATCAGGGGAAATTTTACTTGTACCTACGTGAGACGGGTGTTCCTGAATGTCCTGAGTTGAACATTATGAATCGTCTGGATTCCATGAAAACGGCTATCCGGACAAGTGAAGACAATGAAAAATATCAGGCTTACAAAACGGAGACGGATCCAAAGATTTCAGTGTTCATGAAAAAATACGCTAAAGAAAATCAGCTTTTTTTCATGTATTTGTATGAAAAGGCAGAGGCTAAATACGGTAATCCGGAAGGCTTCTCCAAAGAATTTGCCTTAATCCGGTCACAGGGAAAACATCTGGCAAATATGAATGCTGAACAAAGAAAAAATATACTGTTGATGCTTGAAAACATGGTCAAAAACGATATGCTACAAAAATATATCCGGACTTTAAAGGAATAGCAGCTTCATTCAACATAAAAAAATCCCCGCCGTCCAAAGACTGCGGGGATTTTTTATGATTATAAAGAGGGGTACTGCATAAGGAACAGTATCCAATATTTCTCTATTCTTCGTTGCGGGTAGGACGTGCAGGACGATCACTACGATCACGATTCGGACGTTCGGTACGTTCGCGTGCAGGACGATCTACATAACCTTCTGGTTTTTCCATCAAAACTTTACGGGAAAGTTTGTATTTTCCTGTTTTAGGATCTACCTCAACCAGTTTAACTTCAATTTCGTCACCTTCTTTGAAGCCAGCTTCTTCAACCGTTTCCAAACGTTTCCAGTCAAATTCAGAGATGTGCAACAAGCCGTCTTTGCCAGGCATAAACTCAACGAATGCACCATAAGGCATAATCGAGCGGATCTTACCTTTGTAAACTTCTCCAGGTTCAGCAATTGCAACAATACCACGAATCTTCAACATGGCAGCATCAATAACAGCCTTATTGTTGGCAGAAACTTCTACGCGACCTTTTCCTTCGAGTTCTTCGATGGTAACAGTAGCGCCGGTTTCTTCCTGAATTCCTTGAATGATTTTTCCACCAGGTCCGATAACTGCACCGATGAATTCTTTAGGAATCCAAAGTGTTTCAATACGAGGAGCATTGGGTTTCAAATCAGCACGAGGTTCAGCAAGTGTTTCGGTAATTTTGCCCAAAATGTGCAAACGACCATCGCGAGCCTGCAATAATGCTTTTTCCAAAATTTCAAAACTTAGACCATCAACCTTGATATCCATCTGAGTAGCAGTGATGCCATCTTTGGTACCAGTAACCTTGAAGTCCATATCGCCAAGATGATCTTCATCACCTAAAATATCAGAAAGTACAGCGAATTTGCCACCGTCTTTGTCGGCGATCAAACCCATAGCAATACCTGAAACGGGTTTTTTAATCTGAACACCGGCATCCATCAGAGCCAAAGTTCCGGCGCAAACCGTAGCCATGGAAGAAGAACCGTTTGATTCAAGAATATCGGAAACAATACGTACTACATAAGGATAATCCTTAGGAAGCATACCTTTCAACGCACGGTGTGCCAGGTTACCATGGCCAATTTCGCGACGACCGATACCACGGCTAGCGCGGGCTTCTCCGGTACAGAAAGGGGCGAAGTTATAATGAAGTAAGAATCTTGATTTGCTTTGATCCTGTACATCGTCAATCATTTTTTCATCCATCTTGGTACCCAGTGTAACTGTAGTCAGTGACTGTGTTTCACCACGAGTGAAAATAGCGGATCCGTGACAACCCGGTAAGTAATCTACTTCAGACCAGATAGGACGAATTTCTGTCGTTTTACGACCATCCAGACGTTTTCCTTCATCAAGGATAGAACGACGCATGGCTTCTTTTTCAACATCGTGGTAATAGCGTGAAGCCAAACCAGATTTTTCAGCAGCAACCTCAGGTTCGAGCGCTGCAATATATTCCTTAATGATACTTTTGAATCCTTCTGAACGGGCATGTTTGTCAGGATTGCAAGCTGTAGCTTCAACATAAGCTTTATCGTAAGTCTTAGCCCAAACATCTTTTTTCAGGTCTTCGTCATTGACTTCATGGCAATAAGTACGTTTTTCAGTCTTACCAACCAATTCTGTCAGTTCCATTTGTGCCTTGCATTGAATTTTGATGGCTTCATGAGCTACTTTTAAAGCTTCAAGCACGTCAGCTTCCTGCAATTCTTTCATTTCACCTTCCACCATCATGATGTTATCATAGGTAGCGCCGACCATCAGGTCCATATCGGCTTTTGCCAGTTCCTGGAAGGTAGGATTGACTTTGTATTTTCCGTCAATACGGGCAACACGAACTTCAGAGATAGGTCCGTTGAAAGGTATATCTGAAACGGCTAAAGCTGCAGAAGCGGCCAATCCGGCCAATGCATCCGGCATATCTTTACCATCGGCAGAGAATAGGATCACATTTACAATAACATTCGCGTGATAATTATCCGGGAAAAGTGGGCGTAAAACACGGTCCACCATACGGCATACCAGGATTTCTGAATCTCCTGCGCGACCTTCACGTTTGGTGAAGCCACCGGGGTAACGGCCAACTGATGCGAATTTTTCTTTGTACTCTACCTGTAAAGGCATAAAATCTGTACCGGGAGTGGCATCGATATCAGCACAAACAGTAGCGAGCAACATCGTGTCACCCATACGAACCATTACGGATCCATCTGCTTGTTTGGCTAATTTCCCAGTTTCTATGGTAATGGTTCTTCCATCACCAAGTTCAATTGTTTTGACAATCGGTTTAATCATAAAAAGCGTCTTTTTTAAATTGTCTTTTTTTTCTTCTGTAAAATCGCGCAAAGTTAGCAAAATAAATGCAAAAACATTCACCCTTATTCAATAATATGTTTAGGAAGATGTCTTTAACGTTGTTCATTTAAGTACATAAGAACCATTACTGTGTAAAACTTTTATCTTCATTTCGGGCATATTTTTTGGCAAAATCGACAATAATCAGTAGGTTTGCCACAAAATCATACGATCAATGAAGACTCGCACCATCTTTGCAGGCTTTTGCCTTTTATTTCTTTTCTCTGCTTGCTCCAAAAGCCCAAAACTTAAAATTGACGGCGAAGTTAGCAATGCCGAAGGTAAAATGTTGTATTTTGAAATTTCCAGAATAGATAGGGTCGATATCCTGGATTCTGTTAAACTGGATAAAAACGGTGATTTCCGTTTCAAGACGACTTTACCAGGCGCTCCTGAGTTTTACAGACTTCGAATAGATGGCCAATTGATCCATCTGGGTGCAGATTCTTCGGCGACTATTGTTATCAAGGCCGATGGCAAGCATTTTGGAAAAGACTATACAGTTGAAGGTTCGAGAGCTTGTGAATTAATCAAATCCTTAACCATTTCACAGGCTAAGACTCAGACAAACTTTGACTCTCTGAGTGCACTCTATTCGAGAAAACAATTGGCTGACTCTGCCTTTCAGAATCAATCGGATTTTAGCCTGAATCAACATCGTGAAATCGCGAAAAAAATCATCTATGAAAATCCGGGATCACCGGCATCCTATTTTGCGCTATTTCAGAATATTCACGACTACCCTATCTTTGATCCCTACGTCAAAGAAGACAATCGGTTATTTTCTGCAGTTGCTACTTCCTGGCAAACCTATTACCCGAATTCAGACCGGGGTAAAAACCTGGTGACCTTGACGCTGCAAGGCATCAAGTTGATCAGACAGAACCGCGATCAAAATAAGATTGTAGTCAATGAAAAAGACAAGATTACCTATTTTGAAATAAAATTACCCAACATTTATGACAAAGAAACGTCGTTATCCTCTTTAAAGGGTAAAGTTATATTGTTGGATTTTACGGCCTACCAAACCAAATTCTCCCCAGCAAGAAATTTGAAGTTCAGAACTTTATATAATCAGTATGCTTCACAAGGATTTGAAATCTATCAGGTATCATTGGACACAGATGAAAACTTCTGGAAAACAGGGGCTGCAAATCTTCCCTGGATTTGCGTACATGACAAAAGTAGCCTACAATCAAAATACCTTTCAATTTACAATGTGGAAGGCATTCCTACCTACTTTTTACTGGATAGGAGCGGCAATCTGGTGGCCCGTGACAAAATGATTTCCGATCTTAACAAAGAGATAATGAAGCTTTTATAATACATGTTATAAAACAGAAGCATATAACTTGACATTTAAGTTTTTGTTTTGTATATTTGCAAATAATCAAACAGTAAGAGTTCCGGTTTCGGCCGGAATTCTTTTTGTTTATATATCTAAATCCTAAATTAATTCTGAAAAAGGAGGAACCTGATATGGCAGTTAATTACATGACCGAAGACGGTTACAAAAAATTAGAGAAAGAGTTGGAACATCTTGAAACAATAGAACGTCCAAAAATTTCACAACAAATCGCTGAAGCACGCGACAAGGGAGATCTTTCTGAAAACGCAGAATACGATGCAGCCAAAGAAGCTCAAGGTATGATGGAAATGAAAATTTCACAACTGAAGGAGCTTTTCAGAAATGCCCGTATTCTGGATGAAAGCAAAATAAATACAGATACTGTACAAATTCTGACGGCAGTGACCCTGTTGAATACAAAAACCAAACAAGAACTGGTCTATTCAATTGTTTCTGAATCTGAAGCAGACCTGAAAGAAAAGAAGATTTCAGTGAGTACCCCTATCGCTAAGGGTTTATTGGGTAAGAAGATCGGTGACGTCGTTGACATACCTGTTCCAGCGGGCATATTGACTTTCGAGATTAAAAATATTCAACTCGCAAAATAATAAAATCATGGCAAGTATTTTCAGCAGAATTGTTACAGGAGAGATTCCTTGTTACAAAATTGCAGAAGACGAGCAATTTTTCGCCTTTTTGGATATCAATCCATTAACGTTGGGACATACTTTGGTTATTCCAAAAAAAGAGATAGATTATCTCTACGATCTGGAAGATCAGCAGCTAGCCGACATTCATATCTTTGCAAAAAAGATCGCGATTGCCATCAAAAAAGCGATACCATGCAAACGCATAGGTTCCGCAGTGATTGGACTGGAAGTCCCTCACGCGCACATCCATCTGATTCCCATTAAGAAGGAATCTGACATGCTTTTCTCCAATCCCAAACTGAGCCCTGCTCCTGAGGAAATGGAGCAAGTGGCAGAAAGTATCCGAAAACAACTTGCCTAAAAAAAACGATAAAAAAAAATCCGCAACATTTACGCTGCGGATTTTTTTTATATCGTATTTTTCATTATTCAATATCCAAGAGAACCCTGAAACCGGTAGATCCGGAAGGTAATTCAGGCAAACTGGCTGAACGGGCAGACACACGAAGCATTTTAGAATTGGTATCGGCCCAGCCTCCACCACGAATCACTTTCTTGGTGATTCCCGCATTTTTAGCCTCATCATCCGTCATACCTTTAGGGTTAACTAGTGATTTGGGTAAATAAGTATCATACCAATCACTCACCCACTCTCCGACATTTCCACTCATATCAAACAGCCCAAGTTCGTTGGAATTCTTGGTTCCGCCCATCTTGACAGGGCTGCTTTCACCTCCGGATAGTTTGTACCATGCTACAGCGTCGGGGTCATTACTTCCACTGTAGATATAATTTGGCTGGGCACTCATGGCGCCGCCACGAGCTGCATATTCCCATTCAGCTTCGGTCGGGAGTCTTCCTCCAACCCATCTACAGAATTCGCTGGCACCAGCCCAGGTTACGTTAACGACAGGAAGATTTTCGAATTCTTTTGCAACCATCCATTTTGTACTATCAGTATTGTATTTAAGGCCACGTTCATTTGCCTTGACAACCGCCTGACTACCGTTTTCTGTTGTACAATAGCCTCCAGATGATGTAACACGACTATTCAGGAAAATGGCATACTGAGCATTGGTCACCTCATATTTCCCAATTTGGAAACTGCTAACCTGAACCTGATGGATCGGTTTTTCGTTGGAAAGTGCATCTGCAGGTTGCTCACCGGTTGCTCCCATGCTAAAAGTGCCTCCCGTTACAGAAACCACTTCAATGGAAAAAGCGACGGGCTTAAAACTATAGGTCGATCCGTAATAGGTCGAATCTGCTGTGCGGACAAAGGCCCGAAAACGGTAAGAGGAATCAGCAGTCAATCCGTTTACGTCAGATTTGAATTTGGGAAGGGTGCTTAAATCATCTGTAAAGGTATACCTGGAATTGGTCAGTTTTGGATATATTACGGTCGTAGAATAAACGACACCTGCTTCCAGAATATCAACACCTGTATAAGTAACAGTACCATGAAAGGTCCCGTGGGTTGCTCCCACATTTGTTACATTATTCGTTTTAACGGTGACCGAAACATCCTCCTGACAAGAACAAAATGTCAGGCTAAATAAAGTCACGGCAGGGAAAAGAAATTTTTTGGTAAAAAGCCTCATTTTCTATGAATTATTTTCAATATATACGAATCTTGTCTTAATCTGCAAATGTAGAAAAAAACCGCTTGCTTCGGTAATTTTGAGCGCAATTATACGGTTTTTTCACATTATTATTACATCCAACCCTGTTAAGGGCTTAAAAGCAAGGGGGAAAATCGCATGATTGCATTAGAGGGGATCCACATCAAAACTGACCTGGACCGATCTGAAAACAGATTCTTGTTTGAAAGAGGCTTGTGCCTCATAAAGGATTTCCTTAACCTTGGAAGCAGAAGCCTCAATTTCGACTTTCAGCAGGAGGTTTTGGAGGTAATAATTGTTGACGCGGGAAATTGGTGGCTGGTCTGGTCCCAAGATGCGTTTCCCGAAAACGGGTCGGATCAGACTGGCATATGCCTGGGCAGCTGAACGCACCACAGACAGGTCCTTGTGCTTGAACCGGATCTGGATAATTCTGGTAAAAGGTGGATAGGAGAATTGTTTTCTCATGAGCATTTCACGGTGAAAGAAGGACTTGAAGTCATTGGAAATGACATCCTTGATGACCACTTGCTCCGGATCGGATGTCTGGATGACCACCTTACCACGTTTGCCTTTTCGTCCCGCACGGCCACTGACCTGAGCCATCAGTTGAAAAGATCGTTCATAGGCTCTGAAATCCGGGAAATTAAGCATCTGATCAGCATTCAAAACACCAACTACCCTTACATGATCAAAGTCGAGCCCTTTTGTGACCATTTGTGTGCCAATCAATATATCCGTTTTACCGGATTCAAATTGGTGAATGATCTGCTCATAAGAATGCCGGCTTCTGGTTGTATCTGTATCCATCCTGGCAATACGCGCCTTGGGAAACTGCGCGCGCACCTCTTCTTCTATCTGCTCCGTTCCAAAGCCATGTGTTGTAAGGTCTGGCGTTCCACATGCCGGACAGGTTTGAGGTAATTCCCTTTCATAACCACAATAGTGGCAGGTTAGTTTCCTATGATATTTGTGAATGGTGAGCGAGACATCGCAATTTTCACATTTCGGAGTCCAGCCACAGGCTTTGCATTCAAGTATAGGTGCATAACCTCTGCGATTCTGAAACAGAATAACCTGCTCACCAGCGACAAGTGCCTCTCCTATTTTTTCAGACAGGATGGGTGAGAATAAGGTTTTCATTATTTTCTTGCGCTTCAGCTCTTTAATATTGACTGCCAGTATTTCAGGCATTTCCATTTCATGATGTCTGGTAAACAATTCCACCAGGCCAAACTTACCATTCTGACAGTTGGCATAGGTTTCCAAACTGGGTGTGGCTGTACCAAGCAATGTTTTGGCTCCATGCATGGAAGCAAGTATCATGGCTGCATTCCTGGCGTGGTACCTGGGGACAGGATCCTGTTGCTTAAAGCTGCCCTCATGCTCCTCATCAATAATGATCAGCCCCAGAGAATGGAAGGGCAGGAAAATGGAGGACCTCACACCCAAAACTACCTGATATTCCTGTGTCTGTACCAACTTATTCCATATTTCTACCCGCTCAGCATCTGGAAACTTGGAATGATAAACGCCCAACTTGTTTCCAAATACACGCTGGAGTCTATCTGACAACTGAGTTGTCAGGGCGATTTCAGGGACCAGGTAGAGTGCCTGCTTTCCGGAACGGATGCATTCCTCAATGAGGTGAATATATATTTCTGTTTTCCCCGAGGAGGTCAATCCATGCAAAAGACAGACCGGAAGCTCTTTAAAGGATTCCTTGATGGCAAAGAGCGCTTTTTCTTGTTTTTTGCTCAAGGAGGATATACCAGTTTGCTCCTCCTTACACTCGGTTAAACGGGTGATGTCCTTTTCGTATATTTCCAGTACGTGTTTATTACAAAGGGCCTGTAAGATAGCTGGAGATGATCCGGATCTGGTCAAAAGATCCTTTCTGCCAACTTCCAAAGGTTTTGGTTCTCTGAAAAAAGCAGAGAGTTCCAGCCAGGCCATCAGAACTTCTACTTGCTTTTTAGCCCGGGAAGCTTCATCCATGACTGTTTTCAGCTTATCACGGTCTTCCAGGAAAGATTCAGTGAGTCTGACGTATTTTTGAGTTTTTGACTTGTAGGAAGTACGAATACCTTCCGATATCAACAGCACCCCTTTTTCCATAAGAGCCTGGACAACAGGTAATATATTATTGATGCCGCTGTTTTTACTGAGTTCCAACAAGGAGATGGACTTGCCTGGCACTAGTATATCTATCACCTTTACCTCGCGTTCTTTAAGCGTTATTTCTGTTTCATAGTCGTCAGATAGTGTCACCAGGGTTTCACTTTCCAGCTTTAGTCCGGAAGGCAGTGCTGCCTTCATAACCTCGCCCATTGCACACATATAATAGGATGATATCCACTTCCAAAATTCCAGTTGCGGACCGAGTAGGATGGGCTGTTCGTCTATGAGTTCGTAAACAGGTTTGATGGCATATCCTACAGGCATTTTTTGGTGCACTTCCAGCACAATCCCTGTATAAAGTTTTCTGGTACCCAAGGGTACTATCACTCTGGATCCAATTTGGATCCTGGTATGCATCTCTTCAGGCACCAAATAAGTATATGTTTGAGTTATGGGCAGAGGAAGCAGTACGTCAACATAGGAAAAAGGGGCGTTCATTCTAGTTCAAAATTGGCCCAGATGGGATAATGATCGGATAACCGCACTTTATCTACTTTCACCTTAGTGGATTTTATGCCTGGAGTATGCATAATGAAATCAATGCGAAAGAGAAATAAGTTTTCATGAAAAGTATTTCCCCAACCTTTTCCGTTTTCAACCCAGGAATCCAACATACCTTTACGGACAGTCCTGTAAGTGTATGATCCGGGGACATCGTTGAAGTCGCCGCAAAGGATGACTTTATAGGGTGACTCCAGCACCACTTTCGACACTGAATCTGCCTGATTGGCTCTAATAAAGGAGGCATTTCCTACTTTGCTGCCAAGTACTTCGGCCACGTTTTTCAGTTTATCAGACTCCCGGTTTGTCAGAAGGTCCTGATATTTATTCTTTTCGTCTTTGTTCAGTTTGTTTGATTCCAGATGATTATTGATGACCCTTACAGTATCACTGCCTATCTTCAGATCATAACAATAGGATGAATTAGACTGGCTATCGTAATTTATTCTATGGAAACGGATGACAGGGTATTTTGAAAGAAGGACCACAGAATATCTATTTTCGTGTTCGCCTGAACAAATATATGGATAGGCCTTTAGAGCCTCCATCGCTCTTTGATCTTTTGTCGTCATTTCAATGAAATAGAGTCCTGCTTCCTGTAAACAAACTATATCAGCATCCTTTTCCCTGAGATAGTCAAATATTGGATTTAGTGCAGCCGGATCCTGCTTTTCATCATAACCTAAATACATAATATTGTAGGACAAGACTTTAATAGTATTTTCAGTTTGCTTTTCAGTTTTAAGGTTGATGGGGAACCAGGCTTGGCAGGAACTGTATGTTAGGACAAAACCCATAAGTGAAATGAGAATCCAACCTTTCAGGCGAATCAGCCAATAAAAAATAAAGAAAAGATTAATGATGGCCATAAAAGGAAAACCGTATCCCAGAAATGCGGCGATAAAAGAATATTCAGGCTTAATCTTGTATGCATAACCACAGATGATTAAAAGAATCACAACCCCGGCATTGATAGTCAGGGTAAATGAATGGAGAAGTTTTAAAAAGCGGTTCATATAGATTCGATTAATCGTTCAGGCTAATGCTAAATTAGCCTATTACTTTTTACTAAAATCAAAAAGTCTCTTTTTTTCGCTTTCAGAGAGACTCTCATAACCGGATTGCTTGATCTTGTCCAGGATGGCATCCATCATATCACCTTCCCGTTTTTTTCGATCAAGGTATTCTTGGTCTACATCTGTGGATCTGTTGGTTTTTTCCTGTCTGGGGCGTTGATAAGTGACTCTCATCTTTTTTCGGGGAGAAAAAAGATTGGCAAACCTATCAAGCAATGGATTGATCCAACGCGTCAGGTCAACTCCTTTACGCAACGATAAACCGAAAGCAAGTCCTGCCAAAGCACCACCCAAATGGGCCAGACTACCACCTGCATTTTCACCGTTCAGGTTGTATAAATCCATAGCCACCATTATGATCGCTAAGTATTTAAGTTTTAAAGCCCCCAAAAGAAAAAGCTGGATGGTCTCATTCGGCCTGTAACAGGATACAGCAATGCCCAAAGCCAAAACAGAAGCCGAAGCTCCAATCAGGTTAAATGAACCATGAACACCAACTTGCGAGGGAAGTAAGTTAAAGAAAAGTGCGAAGAATAAGGCGCCGAATAAGCCTCCCAATATATACAAACCACCCAATTGCCTGGCAGAAAACCAACGCAAGAAATAGTTTCCGAAAAAATAAAGCCAAAGCATATTAAAAAGAATATGCATAAGCTCCAGATGGACAAACATATAGGTGAGCACAGTCCAAGGTCGCATTAGTATGGATGGCCAGTCTGAAGGCATTTGGAATAGGTTCATGAACCATTCACCCTGCACATGAAACATACCAAATAAGAACAATGTCAGGCGAAGCATCACAAAGACCGCCACATTGATAAAGACAAATCGGGTCACCATAGTGCCCTTTTTGTACTTTTGATTCAGACTATCCCAAAAAGAAGCCATTTCCTATACCTTTCTTTTTCCAGTAGCGTATTAAGAAAAATCCAAAAAGCATACCCCCCAGGTGGGCAAAGTGGGCAACATTATCACCTGAGAAACCCCATACACCTGAAAAGAGTTCAATCAGTCCATATCCACCCACTAAATATTTAGCCTTAATGGGCACAGGTATAAACATTAGATAAAGGGGTGCATTGGGGAAAAGCATCCCAAATCCGAGCAAGATCCCAAAAACAGAACCTGAAGCCCCGATTGTCAACATGCTGTTCAACAATATTTCCTTCATGTAAAACAATTCACCTGCTGTATACACCACTCCTTGTTGAATAGTTGATATAAAGTGTGACAATACGGCATTGTCAGCTGCTGATGCGGAATAATTGTTGACGACTTCCAGAAAAGGTCTTAACTCAATGTACCAGGTAATTTCCTGAATAAGGGCGGCTCCTATTCCTGTCACCAGATAAAAGACCAGAAACCTTTTAGGGCCCCAGATTTGTTCCAGAACACGTCCAAACATATAAACGCCAAACATGTTAAATAAAACATGACTGAAATTGGATGGGTCATGCATGAACAAATAGGTGATCAGCTGACTGGGTATAAACTGGTCCGATCCTATATAATGCAGACCTAAAAAAGGTACAATGTTTAATCCTACTTTCGGAAGTGCTATCGTAGCAAACCACATGAGGACATTTATAATGATAAGGTTTTTAGTCACTACTGGAACAGATGACATAAAACCGGAGGATGAACGAAAGTTACTCATATCTATTGAAGGGTAATGGTTTCAAAATAAGCCATAAAATAAAATACTGATTAGCAAAAGTACAAAAAAGCCTGTTGATTGTCTATATGCGGACTGTTTTTAATAAAAAATCTGCTTTATAGTGTTTTTTTTTTCATTTTTTCTTGCATTACTGAAATTAAAACATACTTTTGCCATAACGAATATCGCTTAAACCCCTTTTGTTTAACTTTATATACCACTTTTCACTATGAACAAAGCACAACTTATCAGCGCTATGGCCGAAAAATCCGGCTTAAGCAAAGTAGATTCAAAGAAGGCCCTTGATTCATTTTTGGGCACTGTTACAGAAACATTAAAAGCAGGTGACAAAATTGCTTTAGTTGGATTCGGTACATTCTCTGTTGTTCAAAAAGCAGCCCGCACAGGTATCAACCCTGCAACCAAAATGCCAATCAGCATCGCCGCTAAAAAAGTCGCTAAATTTAAAGCTGGTGCCGAATTAGCCGGACAAATTTAAATTTCAACTGAACTTATTTGGAGGGTGCCACAACGACATCCTCTTTTTTTTTGCTTTTTTTTGAAATTGGGAGCGCACTACGGCGTTATAGCCCCGTTTTTCTGTCCTCACGTACCAAAAGTACGCTGCGGGAGAAAAATGGGGCTGTAACTTGTATTGCATCTCCCAATTTCAAAAAAAATCGGGTTATTGGGGTCTTAAAAATGAGAAATAATATATCAGTTGTTTTTGGTTTTAAAGAAAAAGGGGACCCAATTCTGGATAAATGGTATTTGCAGCATTAGTGTTTTTGCGCTAACTTTGCAAAGTCCTTATAAACATGAGCAAAATGACCATCGACCAACTTCTTGAGAAAAACCTGATTCAGGCTATAGAAGCCCTTTACGGGCAAAGCATTGACCCTTCACAAATTCAACTGCAACCAACCAGAAAAGAATTTGAAGGAGATATAACCATCGTCGTTTTTCCTTTTCTACGGATATCCAAAAAGAAACCCGAAGATACCGCTCAGGATCTTGGAAAATGGTTGGTTGAAAACACACCGGAACTCAGTTCCTTTAATGTCATCAAGGGCTTTTTAAACTTAGTCGTATCTCAAAGTTTTTGGCTGGTAGCACTCACTGAGGCTTACGAAAACCAACAATTTGGTGTAAAAAAAGCGGACGAAAATGCGCCACTGGTAATGGTTGAATACTCTTCTCCAAATACCAATAAACCTTTGCACTTGGGCCATGTCCGCAACAATCTGTTGGGTTTCAGCTTGTGTAAGATTTTGGAAGCCAATGGCAATAAGGTGGTCAAAACCAACATCGTCAACGATAGAGGCATTCACATCTGCAAATCAATGATAGCCTGGAAAAAATGGGGAAATGGAGAAACGCCGGAATCGTCTGGTAAAAAAGGAGACCACCTGGTAGGAGATTATTATGTGGCTTTCGACAAACAGTATAAACAGGAAATTGCCGATCTACAGGAAAAAGGCATGACCAAAGAAGAAGCGGAAGCGGCATCTACACTCATGGCGGAAACTCGTGAAATGCTTTTAGGCTGGGAGGCCGGCGATAAAGAAGTAAAACAGCTTTGGGAAACCATGAACACCTGGGTATACAAAGGGTTCGACGAGACTTATAAAAAATTAGGTGTAGACTTCGATAAAATATATTATGAATCAGACACTTATCTTTTAGGTAAGGATAAGGTGACCGAAGGCCTGGAAAAAGGGCTGTTCTACCGTCAGGAAGACGGTTCTGTCTGGGCAGACCTCACTCCGGAAGGTCTGGACCAAAAGATATTACTAAGAGGGGACGGCACTTCTGTTTATATGACTCAGGATATCGGTACCGCGAACCTGCGTTTCAACGAATACCCCATTGATAAAATGGTTTATGTGGTAGGTAATGAACAAAATTATCATTTCCAGGTATTATCCATTTTACTTGACAGGTTGGGCTTTTCGTGGGGTAAAGATTTGGTCCATTTCTCCTATGGAATGGTTGAACTACCTGAAGGTAAAATGAAATCCAGGGAAGGAACAGTAGTTGACGCTGACGATTTGGTCGATGAGATGGTCAGTACCGCAAGAGAAACCTCGCGAGAACTAGGCAAATTGGACGGTTTATCTGAAGAACAGGCTGAAGCTATCGCAAACATGGTTGGCCTTGGCGCTCTTAAATATTTTATCCTGAAAGTGGATCCCAAAAAGAATATGACTTTCAATCCCAAGGAATCCATCGATTTCAATGGTAATACAGGTCCTTTTATCCAATACACGCATGCCCGTATTAAGTCTATTCTCCGTAAAGCAGATGAATCCGGCTTTGCTCGTTATGTGAAATTCGATGATAGCCTGAAACTTTCAGATAAGGAACTGTATCTGATTCAGTTGATCTCCAATTTCCCGAATATAGTCAATGATGCAGCTGAAGGATTCAGCCCTGCATTGATTGCCAATTACATTTACGACCTGACCAAAGAGTACAATCAGTTTTATCATGATTATCCCATCCTTAAGGAAAACGAGAAATCATTACGTACTTTCAGAATCATGCTTTCTGAAACAACCGGAAAAGTCATCAAGACGGGTATGAGCCTACTTGGCATCCATGTTCCTGACAGAATGTAAACTATAAACAATATTTATAAGGCTGCTCTAATAGGTAGCCTTTTTTTTTCAACAAAAAAGCGTACATTTGGCACACACACACTAAAGAAAAACCTACATGAAAATAACATTCCATGGTGCCACGCAGACCGTTACTGGTTCGAAGCACCTAATAACAATGAGCAATGGGAAAACAATCCTGCTTGACTGCGGTATGTACCAAGGTATGGGCAAAGAAACCCAGGAATTGAATTCGAGCTTTGGCTTTAGAGCTGCAGACATAGATTATCTGGTGCTATCTCATGCACATATTGATCATTCAGGGTTGATACCCAGGCTGGTTAAAGAAGGCTTTCACGGTCGGATTTTTGCAACTCAGGCTACACTAGACCTGACGGAAGTCTTATTGAAGGACTCCGCCTTTATTCAGGCAAATGATACCAAATTTTTAAATAAGAAGAGATTGGCCAATGGTCTTCAATTTTTTGAAGCACTTTACACCATTGAGGATGTACAAGCATCAGTCAGATTGTTTGAAGCTGTACCTTTCAATACATCCTTTACCATCGATGACAACATCAAAGTTGAATTTTTTGTGAATGGACATATTCTAGGAGCAAGCACCATTATTCTTACCCTAAGAGAAAACCAGAAAGTAACCAGAATTGGATTTAGCGGCGATGTTGGTCGTTATGGAGATCCCATACTAATGTCACCGGATGTTCTTCCTCAGGTTGATTATATGATTATTGAATCCACCTATGGAAACCGCCTGCACGATAAAATGGATGAAACTCCGGATGTTTTACATGACATAATTGTCGACACTTGCATTGGTAAAAGAGGAAAACTCATCATTCCTGCTTTCAGTGTAGGTCGTACACAGGAGCTTCTATATGCATTGAATGAAATGGAACTGGACTACAGGCTTCCTGACGTTAAATATTATGTAGACAGCCCGCTTTCCATGTCTGTCACAAAAATAGTCAAACGTCACCCGGAATGCTTCAATCGCTCCCTCCAAAAAGTCATGAAATTTGACAAGGATCCTTTCGATTTCAGAGGACTGCATTATATTGAGGACAAACGTGAATCTCAAGCCTTAAACAGCTCAAATGAACCTTGCGTCATCATTTCCGCCTCGGGTATGGCTGAAGCCGGTCGTGTAAAGCATCATATTGCCAACAATATTACCGATCCCAGCACCACTATTTTGATGGTCGGATATTGTGAAAAGAATTCATTGGGTGCTCGTCTGAAATCCCACCCTACAGAAGTTCATATTTTCGGAGAAACCTACCCTGTCAGGGCTGAGATCCGATCCATAGAATCTATGTCTGCACATGCTGACTACAGGGATTTGTGCCAATATCTTTCAAGTCAGGAACCGGATGAGGTGAAAACGCTCTTTATCGTTCACGGCGAAAATGAATCGCAGCTGGCCTTCAAGGAAAGACTTCACAAAAAAGGGTTTATGAATATCGAGATCCCCCAAAAGAACCAAACTTTCGTGCTGGATTAAGTTAGAAAATCTTAAAAATTGTATAATCCCATCAATAGTACAAGCAGGATGTAAAAAGATCATAATTCTTTTGCATCCTGCTTAAACCTTTTGCAAGAAAGGCATTCTAAAAGTCTCAGAATGCTTTTTTTTAATTTATAACAACTTCATACATGAATTTAAGGTTTTTAATAACATTGGTTCTTTCATTTTACATCGGATGTCAGGTCCTACAAGCAGAAAAGTCCAATACAAGTCAAATCAGTGGCATTCTTCTGGACGAAGAAACCCAAAATGCTATAGATTTTGTCAACGTCTCTCTATTTAAAAAAGGATCTTCCAAACCTTATAAGGTAAAGGTTTCAGAAACGAACGGAACTTTTTTCTTTTCGGACATTACACCGGGCATCTACCGTCTGGAAACAAATTTGCTAGGCTATCTGTCTTATAAAAAAGAGATTGTTGTCACAGCCGGAAGTGAATATAAACTTGGAAACATAACACTGAAGACCGACTCAAAATTGCTGAACACTGTCGAAGTTACCGGTATCCGTTCAAATATGAAACTGGAAATAGACAAAAAAACCTATTCTGTAGACCAAAGCATTGCTGCTGCCGGCGCAAGTGCCAGCGATATTTTAAAAGATATCCCTTCCGTAGAGGTTGATGCTGAAGGAAGCATTTCACTACGCAACAGCTCGAGCGTGACCGTGTGGATCAATGGAAAACCCTCAGGACTAACCGCCGAAAACAGGGGGCAGGTATTGGAACAAATGCCAGCAGAGAATATTGACCGGATAGAAGTAGTTACGAATCCTTCTGCAAAATACAGCCCGGAAGGTTCAGCAGGTATTATCAATATCATTTTGAAAAAAGAACGTAAATCGGGTTATTATGGCAGCGTAAATGCAGGAGTAAATTACCCATGGGGAAAAAATTTCGGTGCCAACGTCAATTATAGCAGCACCAAGTTGGATGCTTATGCCAATATTGGGTCACGCAACGACGAGCACACTGGAAACGGAAGTACCAAACGAAGGACGTACGATTTGGAAAAAATGCCCATTGACACCACCTATCTGAACTCCCAAACAAAAATGACACATGGAGGGGATGGTCTATTTATGAGGGCTGGAGTTGACTATCACATCAACGATAAGCACACATTAAGTCTTTCAGGGTTTGCCATGAATGGAGGACACAACTCCAGCAGTCGTATTTACTACGACTATCTGAACAACAATCAAGCCCTAACCAGGCAACAATTGCGTAACTCAACCGGCGAGTCAAGTCAAAAAAATTACAACATCAGCATGGATTATATGTGGGAGATTGGAGAAAACCACAGCCTTCAGGCCAATCTTTCTCATGGCAACCGCAACAATAGCGATATCACCACTTACGATCAGGAAGACAAGAATTCCGATTTCCAGGTTTTTAACAACAGCTATCAAATACAAAAGGGACCTTCATCCAGTGAAGACTGGGAATTCAAGGCGGACTACTCCAAAACTTTTTCCGAAAACTGGAAATTTGAAGCAGGTGTACAGAGTGAATGGGAAAACAGGCTTAGCGACAACGACATTTATAATGGAATTCCTTCAGGTAACACCTGGATAATACCCACAAATCCTGACATCAAAAACGGTTTCGACTATCAGGAACAGCAACATGCAGCTTACTCAACCCTGACTGGAAAGATCGGTTCCAAATTTGGCTATCAAGTGGGTTTACGTGGAGAGAAAACGATCATTTCTTTTGTTTCTACCGATATTAACGGAGCAAGTGCACCCGTCAATAAAAACTACCTGGATCTCTTCCCCACCCTATTCTTCAATTACAAAATAGCGGAAGGTAGCGACATCCAACTGAATTACAGCAAGCGTATCAACCGTCCGCGTGGGCGTTCCATCAATCCATACGTCGATATCTCTGATTCAACTTCTATCCGGTCTGGAAACCCGGATCTGAATCCTGAGTATGCACACGCTTTTGAAATGAATTATATGAAGAGCTGGCAAGATCATACGCTCTCTTCTTCCATCTACCACCGCATAACCAATCATGTGATTCAGGATGTCAAGTATATGGACAATAAAATCATGTATCAAAAACCCTACAATATCACCAATACGACTTCTTCCGGACTGGAACTGGTTTCTAAGGATAAAATTTCAAAAATGCTGGAAACGACAACTACCATCAATCTATATCACAGCACCTTAGATGGGTTCAATTACAGAGGTTACGACTATCCCGGAACAAAGGGCTTTTCCTGGAATGCGAGACTAAGTGGAACGTTCATCTTTCCGCATAGCTTCACAGCTCAGCTTTCTGGTTTTTATTCTGCTCCTAGAATTGTAGCTCAGGGAGAAAGCAATGCACTTTACTCCATGGATTTGGGATTGAGGAAAAGCTTCCTGGACAATAAATTTCAATTATCAATCAATGCCAGAAACCTACTGAATTCATTCAAATTTGAGAATAATACCTGGGGACCTGCTTTTTATGAGGAAACCTCGAATAGATTCTTCGGAAGGGACCTCCGTCTCAATCTGACCTGGAACTTCGGTAACCTGAAGCCAAAACCCAAACAGGGAAAAGAAAAAGGCAGTGAAGAATCGATGGATATGGATACAGGTCTATAAACTGCTTAAAATATCAAAAAGCTTTCAACTACTGGTTGGAAGCTTTTTTTATGCAATATAAATGCGTTTTATTGCATATTAATGCGATTAAATGGCGTTTTTATCTTATTTTCTTGCATTTCATCGTATTTTTTTGTTCCTTTGTGCCCTGAAATATTACCCTACCTGTTTTTTATTAATTGAACTATGGCAGATACAGCAAAAGTGACATCGTTAGAAAAAGTAGTCATTCGCTTTTCAGGCGACTCGGGAGATGGAATGCAGCTCACCGGGAGCCTTTTTTCAAACCTTTCGGCCATTTCCGGAAACGAAATCTCAACCTTCCCGGATTATCCGGCTGAAATACGTGCCCCTCAAGGTACACTCAGTGGTGTTTCTGGTTATCAGGTTCATATCGGTTCCAAAATATATACTCCAGGTGATCTGGCAGATGTATTGATTGCAATGAACCCAGCTGCACTGAAGGTAAACAGGAAACACATTAAGCCAAATGCCATCATTATTATTGATGAAGATTCTTTTGACGAAAAAAGTCTGGAAAAAGCAAAATATAAAACATCGGATCCCATCAAGGAATTGAGTCTGGAAGCAGCTCAGATTATCAGTGCTCCCATTACTTCCATGGTTAAAGCCAGCCTGGCTGACTCTGATATGGACAATAAAAGCATCCTGAGATGTAAAAACATGTTTTCACTCGGTCTTTTATGCTGGTTGTTCAATACACCTATTGACAGTGCCATGCATTTGCTAAGCAACAAGTTCAAGAGAAAACCAGACATCTTAAAAGCCAATCAGAAAGTCCTGGTTGACGGATACAACTATGGAAACAATACACATGCCAGTGTATCCACTTATCATATCGATGCTAAAGTAAAACCAAAAGGCACCTACACCGACGTTAAAGGAAACCAGGCTACAGCATGGGGACTAATTGCCGGATCCGAAAAATCAGGTTTGCCTTTATTTCTTGGAAGCTACCCCATCACTCCAGCCACGGAGATATTACACGAACTTTCAGCCCGTAAGGACCTCGGTGTAAAAACGGTTCAGGCCGAAGATGAAATTGCTGGTGTATGCACCGCTATTGGCGCAAGTTTCGCCGGAAATCTGGCAGCTACTACCACTTCCGGACCTGGTTTGGCCTTGAAAAGTGAAGCCATCAACCTGGCAATCATGGCAGAATTGCCTTTGGTCGTTGTCGACGTGCAACGTGGAGGGCCTTCAACCGGTCTACCAACCAAAACAGAACAAACAGACTTATTACAAGCATTGTATGGCAGAAACGGGGAAAGCCCCTGTATCGTGCTGGCCGCAAGCACTCCAGCCAACTGCTTTGATTATGCCTTCATGGCTTGCAAGCTTGCCATTGAACACATGACACCTGTTATTCTACTCACAGATGCATTCATAGCAAATGGTTCATCCGCATGGAAAATACCCAGTATGGATGAATACCCGGTTATCATTCCACCATTTGTGCACGCAGATATGCAATCCTACTGGAAACCTTATTTCAGAAATCCCGAAAACGGATCACGTTACTGGGCCACTCCGGGTATGGAAGGTTTTGCTCACCGCATCGGTGGTCTCGAAAAAGACAATACGACCGGAGCAATTTCTACCAATCCACAGAATCACCAATTGATGGTTAATCTCCGTCAAACAAAGATAGACAACGTCGCTAATGTCATTCCGGATGTAGAAGTACAAGGCGATCCGGATGCCGATCTACTGGTTGTGGGTTGGGGAGGCACATTCGGTCATTTGTATTCAGCCGTCGAAAAAATGAACGATACCGGTCATAAAGTCGCTCTGGCACATTTTACCTATATCTGCCCGCTTCCTAAAAATACGGCAGAAGTACTTAGAAAATATAAGAAAATCGTTGTTTGTGAATTGAACAGCGGCCAGTTCGCGGGATATCTTCGTACAAAAATAACAGGTATCAACCTGACTCAGTTTAACAGAATTGAAGGTCAACCATTTATGGAACAAGATCTGGTAGAACATTTCACTACACTTTTAGAAGCTTAATCAAGATGGAAACAACAAAATATACCGCCCAAAATTTCAAGAGCGACCAGGAAGTCCGTTGGTGCCCGGGCTGTGGCGACCATGCCATTTTAAATAGCATTCAAAAAGCAATGGCTGAACTTGGTATATCACCCGACAACACAGCCGTTATTTCAGGAATTGGTTGTTCAAGCCGCTTTCCTTACTATGTCAATACGTACGGTATGCATACCATCCACGGACGTGCCTCTGCCATTGCTACTGGAGTGAAGACTGCCAACCCGGCACTATCTGTATGGCAGATCACCGGCGATGGTGACTGTCTGGCTATCGGTGGTAACCATTTTATCCATGCTCTACGTAGAAATATCGACATAAACATTGTATTATTCAACAACGAGATTTACGGTCTGACCAAAGGCCAATACTCTCCTACCTCCAAACGAGGTTTTGTCTCTAAGTCTTCTCCTTATGGTACTGTAGAGGATCCTTTCCGTCCGGCAGAACTAACCTTTGGTGCAAGAGGAAACTTCTTTGCAAGAACACTCGATGTTGATTTGAAAACCACTCAGGATGTCTTGATTCAAGCTGCAAAACACAAAGGAACTTCCGTTGTTGAAGCCCTCGTGAACTGTGTCATATTCAATCAAGGTACACACAAGACTATTTCTGACAAAGAAGTTCGCGCTGATAAAACCATCGTCCTGAAACACGGAGAACCGATGATTTTTGGCAAGAATAACGACAAAGGCCTGATCATTGACGGTTTCAATCTGAAAACCGTAATCATTGGAGAAAATGGCATCACTTTAAAAGATATTCTGATACACGATGCCAAATGTGAGGATCGTACCCTGCATTTTAAACTGGGCACCATGTGTGGAGATCTTCCTGTTGCACTAGGTGTGATCAGGGATGTTAAAGCACCTACATACGATGAATCTGTCACTGAACAGATTCGCGAAGTTCAGGCAAAAATGCCGGCCCGTAAACTGGAAGACTTCTTACACACATTGGAAACATGGGAAATAAAATAGTTTTTTAGCCAAAACTAGGATTGGTAAAAGAGGGTTTCTGTTGAAGAGACCCTCTTTTCATCTTTTAAAGGTTACTAAAACAAATCGCTCTTTTCTGAAAGCGTCATTTTATTAAAAAAATGTTCCTATTTATCATTTCTGTTACCAATTTTTTAAATAAATGTGGATTTTCAAATATCTATTCATTTTAATGCATTAGTTAACTTTTTTTTGCTTCTTTTGCATATAATAACATTTTGATTTTAACCCTTTTTGTCTACTATTTTTAACAACCTAAACTAATACTTTATGAAGAAAATTGTGTCAGCCTTATGTCTATTAGCAGCTGTTTCAACACAGGCACAGAATCTACAGGTTCATTATGATTTCGGAGAAGGCAGGAAGTATGTAACTACTACCCTGGAAATGTTCAAACCGGACAAATGGGGAAATACATTCTTCTTTGTGGATTATGATTTTAACATGGGTGAGAAAAATCATCCTTCTTTATCTTATATGGAAATTGCACGTTGCCTGAACTTCTGGGGTGGGCCTTTTAGTGCACAGATAGAATATAACGGTGGTTTAGGCACCTATCCTGTACAAAATACAGAATATGCTTTTGCAATCAATAACGCTTGGCTTGGTGGTATTGATTATGGTATGCACAATGCAGACTATTCTAAAACACTTAATCTGAAAGCTTTATACAAACACATTGTTGGCAAGCAGGAATCTGCTCAGTTCACAGCTGTTTGGGGACTGCATTTTATGAATCGCAAAGTCAGTTTTACAGGTTTTGCTGATTTCTGGTGGGAAGACAACACCAATTCAAACGGATCGAAGACAACTACGACCTTTTTAACCGAACCTCAGCTTTGGTACAACTTCACTCCAAACCTTTCAGCAGGAAGCGAAGTGGAGATAGGATCAAACTTTGGTGGTGTTGAAGGCATCAAGGTTAACCCTACCCTTGCCGTTAAATGGAATTTCTAACTATTCTATACACTCCAAAATTAATTTAATTCATTATGTTTGAAAAATATTTTCATCTGAAAGCCAACGGTACCACCATGAGGACAGAAATCCTCGCCGGTATCACTACCTTCCTGACCATGGCCTATATTTTGGCCGTAAATCCGAATATCCTTTCCGTTACCGGTATGGATAAAGGCGCCTTGTTTACTGCAACAGCAGTTGCATCCATCGTCGGAACCCTTGCAATGGCCCTTCTGGCTAAATTACCATTTGCTCAGGCTCCAGGTATGGGAATGAACGCCTTTTTTGCATTCACCGTTTGTCTGGGAATGGGTTTCTCCTGGCAGTTTGCTCTGACAGCCATTTTGCTTGAAGGTCTTATCTTCCTGGTATTGAACTTTTTTAATCTTCGTGCAGCTATTGTAGATGCTATACCGGGCACGTTGAAAAATGCTATTAGTGTTGGTATCGGTTTGTTTATCGCCTTCATCGGTTTGCAGAATTCAGGCATCGTTGTTAAGAATGACGCGACTATGGTTGCGTTGGGAGACATCACTTCCGGAACAGCTCTGCTGGCTTTGATCGGTATTGTCATCACCTCTGTACTTTTAATTAAAAAAGTAAAAGGAGCATTGCTGATTGGTATCATCGCTACAGCTATTGTCGGTATCCCAATGGGTATTACCAGCTTCGCGGGCATCATGGACTCACCTCCCTCTCCTGCTCCATTGTTCTTCAAATTTGACTTTTCTCAGGTTTTCACTTTTAATATGCTTATCGTGGTCTTCACCTTCCTGTTTGTGGATGTGTTTGATACAGTTGGTACATTGATTGGGGTTTGCTCAAAAGCCAATATGCTGGACGCAAATGGTCAGATACCCAATGTGAAAAAAGCATTCTATGCAGATGCTATGGGTACCTTATCAGGTGCCGTCTTTGGTACGAGTGCAGTAACTACTTATGTAGAAAGTGCCGCCGGTGTTTCTGAAGGTGGTCGTACAGGTATGACGGCTCTAGTCACAGCAGGATGTTTTGCACTTGCTATATTTTTTGCACCTTTGTTTCTTTCCATCCCTAGTGCAGCTACTGCTCCCGTACTTATTCTGGTTGGTCTGATGATGCTTGAACCTATCAAGGATATTAATCTCGAAGATTTCTCTGAATCCATTCCGGCTTTTATCTGCATCGTTGCCATGCCTTTGATGTACAGCATTGCTGAAGGTATATCATTGGGTCTTCTTGCTTTTGTTCTTTTGAACATGATCAGTGGGAAATTCAAGAAAGTTTCGATTCCGATGTATATTCTGGCAGTTCTCTTTGTACTGAATTATATTTTTATTAAATAAAAAAAGAATTTGACCAACCCTGAAAGGGGTAAATAAAAAAGGGACGACAAATTTTGCAGTCCCTTTTTGTATCTATATGTAAGTCTGATTACATTTTTTCACCATAAGCCAAATCACCTGCATCGCCCAATCCCGGAACAATGTAGGAATGACTGTTCAGCTCAGGATCTATGGCAGCACACCACAAGGTCGTATCATCCGGAAAACAGGATTTCACATAATCAACACCAGCCTGGCTGGCAATAACGGTTGCAATATGTAGTTTGGCAGGAGCACCTTTGGTCAGTAAGGCACCATAGGCCAGTTCGAGTGAACTACCTGTAGCAAGCATGGGATCAGTTATGATCAAAGTCTTACCATCCAGGTTTGGAGATGCGATGTATTCAATGTTTATTTCAAACTTCAAAGCATCTTTGTATTTTCTGTAGGCAGAAACAAAAGCATTTTCAGCAGCATCGAAGTAGTTGAGGAAACCATGATGAAATGGCAATCCTGCTCTGAATATAGTAGAGACAACCAATTGATCATCAATGGTATTAACCGGTGCAAAACCGAGTGGTGTCTGCACATTTTTGGTACTATAGGTGAAATCCTTGCTCATTTCATAAGCCATTATTTCTCCGATTCGTTCAACATTCCGGCGAAAACGCATACGATCTCCCTGAATATTGACACTCCTGATTTCAAGGAGAAACTGATTGAGCAATGTATTGTTTTGCTCAGACAGATTAATTACCCTCATAAAATATAAAATTAAGTCATTTCAAACAAACCTCTTCCCTTGAATGTTTATTCTCGACAAAGGTAAAAAAAAAGATGGAAGGCCTATTTTTTGCATTTATTATTTCTAAGAATTCAGGTAAAAGGTTTATGAAAACTAATTAAAGAAAAATTTCTTTAATTAGTTTCATCGATAAAATATTTTTTTTATATTTGTGATTGGAATACAAGGTTTTCAATAGATTAGTTAAATTATTATAAATCAATTTATTAAACAAACAATGGCAAATTTAGATTTGAGCAAGTACGGCATCTCGGGTGATATCGAGATCGTACACAATCCTTCTTACGAAGTTTTGTTCCAGGACGAGATGAACCCTGCTAACCAAGGTTTTGAAAAAGCTAAGTTGACCGATACAGGCGCAACAGCTGTTTTCACCGGTAAATTTACCGGCCGCTCTCCTAAAGACAAATTCTTTGTTAAAGAT
>Ga0209125_1001135_pt1 | contig 27124 bp, 26 predicted proteins | sample BarGraIncub1131A_FD_184503 | JGI IMG/M metagenome (GOLD analysis project Ga0209125, IMG submission 184503) | Arctic peat soil microbial communities from Barrow, Alaska - Barrow Graham LP Incubations 11-31A (SPAdes) (version 2) | ecosystem: Environmental > Terrestrial > Soil > Wetlands > Peat... | reverse complement strand
TGCTTGGTAGTGAAATTCTTAGGGAAAATAATTAGTGGTAATGTCACTCGTGATATTAAAGAAAGTTATTTAGTACCTAAGAACCCCATGCCTTTAGGCGTGGGAGTTTCAGTAATTAACAATAGTATGCTTCCTAAAACTATTGATATGACTATAAATGGAACAGCTATTTTCATTTCCTTAACAACCCCAGACAAAGACGTATAAGTTGAACAACCAGTGAAATTCATAGCATAATATGAAGCTACAGATGGTAAAATCAATAAATAAGCTATTGATTTTAAAAAGTTAACATTAGAAGTCCGCCATTTTAAAATAACTACTAATAATGCCCATAGAAATCCTATTAAACCTCCTTTAAATGAAAATGCGTTACCAGGTATCCATGGCAAAAACATAGGTACTAATACACAACCTGATAAAATTGCTCCAAAGTAAGCAATTACATCTATACTTTTAAAGTTTCCTACAGATAGTAAGTTCAATAAAAACATAATCCCAAAAATTATTAGAGAAGATTTTAAAGAACCGACAATTTCAATTGGAGTTAAAACTAGTCTATCAAGAAAATTAAATCTTACCCTACGCATTTCTGGTGTTGCTTTCATTTCATTATTTAGAAAATAAGGCATATCTTCTGCTCTAACTGGTCCATAAATTACTTTAAAACCACTAATTTTTTGCACCTCGTAAGCTGAAACACCTGTAGCGCTTAATTGAGGTAATATAAGATTTTTGTGAGCAACTACTTGGGATAGGTTAACTTTCTTAATGCGGTTCACAAGTTCATTTGTACCAAAAGTTCCCTTAGAAGCTGCACACCATACATTAATACTACTTATCAGAAATCTGATTATACTTTATAACAAAATGGGCAAACTACATAATGCACTGGATATATGCAAGTGATTTCTATATTCGAAGGGAGAATATTCATGGATAAAGATAAATTAGAAGAAACAAAAAAAACAAATAATGAATCAGCTACTACTAAAGGTATTAGTGGTGCTTCAAATGCTGATGTGACTAGTATGTATAACATGCCTAATATGACTAGTGGCCCTAGTGATGCTACTCTAGAAGAAAAAGCACGATTAAATGAACGTTCAGCGGAATATAAGGGCACTACTAAAAAATAATTTTAAGGCAGGGTTATCCTGCCTTAATTTTTGTTATAACCTATATTTATCAACAACATGCTGGGTACTTGTACCTTTAGAGTGTGAAAGTACCTGTGAGGGTACTTTTTTTGTAGATTGTTATGGGGTGGAAAGAGTCTGACTCTATTACAGAAATTAGTAACGTAGTGGACAACTTCTGTTTTGTTTGTAATAGCAACAAAAAATATTTTGTCATAATACTTGACAAAAAATATTTTGTCTAGTATTATTGTAAATATAAGGAAGACAGGAGGCGTAACTATGAAAATTACTACAGGGCAAGCTGCTCGAGGGAAAAATTTTTTTAAAAGGCCTATTTTAACAAATAAATTATGGAGAAAAATTGATTCAGATAGTAGCATTATAATTTCAGCTCCAAGAAGAGTTGGAAAAACATCTTTAATGAGATATATAGAAGATAATCCAAAGGAAAAATACTATGTAGTCTATGTGATCACTGAGTCAGTCTATAATGAAAATAAGTATTATAGGGAAATTGTAAAGGCTATTTTAAATTGTGATTCAATAAAGAAAAGAGACAAAGTAATAAATTCAATTAAAGATTTAGCTAAAAGCATTTTTAAAAGTATAGATGAAGTAGGTATAGACTCTGTTAAGTTTAGCAAAAATAATGAATTGAATTATTATGAAAAGTTTATAGAAATTATGAAATCTATAGATTTAGAAGGACACAAATTAATTATAATGATAGATGAATTTGCGCAAACAATAGAAAACATTCAACAAAAGGAAGGCAACATATACGCGCTTCAACTTCTTCAAAGCAATAGAGCATTAAGACAAAATAGTGATATTAATAATAAATTTCAATTCATATATACAGGTTCCATAAGTCTCGAGGGTATTGCAAGACGAATGGATTCTTCAAAGTATATAAATGATCTGGATATATTAAAAGTAACTCCACTAAGTGAAGAAGAAGGAAAAAGCCTTATAAATGAGCTACTTAAAGGGCTTGATTTTACAATGGCTGATAATACTATAAATTATATGCTACATAAAATTAAGTGGTTAATTCCTTTTTATATTCAACTTGCTATGGATAAGATTCAGGACATTTATGATGAAGAGAATTTATGTGTTATATATAATAACTCGGTTGATATAGCAATTAAACGTATGATAGAGGAAAATAATAAATTTAGCAGTTGGTATGAGCGGCTTAAAGTGTACAAAAATAATGACTATAAGTTCATTATAGAAGTATTAAACATAATATCCATAACAGAATCTAAAAAGATAACCTATAATGAAATATATGATTTAGCTGTAAGATATAATCTTGAAGAAACATATAAAGAGCTCTTAAATACTCTTATAGATGATGGATATATAAATAATGATGAGGAGGGGAGATTATATACATTTACTTCTCCTATATTAAGAATGTGGTGGTGTAAAAAAATTGCAAACTAGTAGTTTAAGTCTTTATAATCCTAATAATTTAACCGAGAAAGAATTAATTGATAGATTTGTAATAAGAAAGAAAGAATTTCAAAAAATTTTTAAAGATATAAAAAATTCTGAAATGAAATATCCTGAGCAACATTATATTATAGAAGCCCAAAGAGGCTACGGTAAAACAACCTTGCTAAAAAGATTATACTTTGAAATAAAAAGAGATGAGGAATTAAAAGCAAGACTTGTTCCTGTTATATTTCCGGAGGAGCAATATAATATACGTAAATTATTTAAACTTTGGGAGGCAACTGCACAGCACCTCCAAATGGAAAGTGATGAATTTATGGGCCTTTATGATGAAATGGATAAACATTCAGAGGAAGAAGACTATGAAGACATATGCTTTAAAATACTTGAACAAAAACTTAAAGAAAAAAATAAAAAGTTAATACTTTTAATAGATAACATTGAAGGTATTCTTAAGAAGTTTAAAATCTATGAGCAGCAAAAACTTAGAGAAATTCTTTTAACTTCTGCTGAAATTCGAATTATAGGAGCATCTTCAGAGGTCTTAAAATTTATTAATGATTACGATAAACCCTTCTATGATTTCTTTAAGCAGATAATATTAAAAGGAATGAATGAAGAAGAAAACATGGAATTTCTTGAAAAGTTAGGTGAAATTTTTAATAAGAAAAATATAAATGAGATACTTAAAAGCAATAGAGGAAAAATAGAAGCCTTAAGAAGATTAACCGGTGGTGTGCCAAGAATCATGATATTACTCTTCGATATTTTTATAGATAACAGCGGATCTACATTTAAAGAACTAGAAACATTAATAGATAGAGTAACGCCTCTTTATAAAAACGTAATGGATAGGTTATCTCCAGTGCAACAGGAAATTATTGATGTTATAGCATTAAGCTGGGATGCCATAACCACAAAAGAAATAGCAGAAAAAATAAGAATGCAAAGTAAAGAAGTATCAGCCCAGCTAAATCAACTAGAAAAAAACGGAGTAATAAATAAGATACCTGAAAAAAATTATATGTATCAAATTAAAGAACGATTTTTTAACATATGGTATCTAATGAGGTTTGGAGGAAAAAAAGAAAAATGTAAGGTGCAATGGCTTGTAGATTTTCTTGAAACCTGGTGTAGTAGAGAGAAACTAGAGGAAACAGCACTTAAGTTTATGAACACATTAAAAACTAAAGAAGTATATAAATATAATTTGAATGACTATGAAAAAACAGATAAATATACAAATGATTTCATCACTATTCATGCCTTAGCTGAAAGCTTACTTTGGAATGATCGAATAGAAGAATCCTTAGAAAAAGCCAGTTTATTTTTACAATTGGCTAATAATACAGATAAATATAATAAGTCTATTAATGAATATTTCATATTCCTAATGGCTAAAAAACAATACAACTCACTATTCAAACTCTTTAATAAAAGTAGATTTAAGCTAAAGGATAAATTTAAGCCTACTTATTATGCATTAATGTACTTAATGAAAAATCAGAATGAACAATTTGAGATTGAATATAAAAAAATCGGCGAAGAATTAGAGGAAACTGTTAAAGAGATTATTGAAGAGGTTAATAATGTGGAACAAAAATATAAATAACAATATTTATTAATTGGTAACAAGGGTACCTCACTTTTAAGTGAATGTACCCTTGTATAATTTCATACACTCATTCTACTGATGTGTAATTATCCTTTTCAAATAGAGACTTTTTCGTAGTTGTACTCTATCATGAGTAATTTATAAAGTTAATCTTCTAATACCAACAAATCATCCACAGTGAGGGCAAACGAAAAGAAATATCCGTTGTTTACATTTACTGGCTTTAAATCTGGTAGCTCTATAAATGGGTGAGTAAAGAATTCTAAGTTTGCTTTTCCTTTCCAAATAGGAGTGAACAATACATCTCTTGACTTAAGCTGTACAAGATGATGAAATAATGGCTCAGCCTGTTTCTCCTTGGATAACTCGGGGAAATGCCTCAGATTGACGGCTTTAGCAAAGGTCGGATCTGGTAAGACTTCTGTTTGTTCTTCAAGGGTGATTTGAGCTTCAACAAGACGACGTCCTTTTACAGATAGAGTTGCGCCAAATTTCCCACCGGGCCCTAATATACCTGCTGCTTTTGATGGAAGATTATAAGCCCTAGTAATGTGGGTTTCTCCCATCTGTTTTGGCCAACCTTGAACAAGTCCACGCATTAGCGATAGATCCTGGTCAACCCAGATAAAAGGGCAATAAGCTACTGGGGAGCCTTTATAATTAGCAGAAACCAATATAATTGTCTCCTTATATTGACTGTTGACTGGGTCAAGGTATTCTTCTCTGTTTTCACTGGTATATTGCCATTCAATAAAATAGGATGCACATTTATTTGATGATGGTTCTAATCCCTTTGGTAAAAAAGCAGCAATGTTTTGTATATCTGCTTCGTATTCAATAGCGAGTACATTTCCTACATAATGCCAGGGGGGTGAGGGGACGATGCTGGATTGTCCTTTTGGGGTAAGGGGTAATGAATATCCTTTTATCATAATAACTACCTCCACATTTCTTTGTTACATTTATCATAATCAATGAAGTCTAAGTAATCTTGTAAAAAATTGAGAATAAAGTCATAATGATTATATAGATTTAGAAAAATTAATCATTATGAATAGGTGAAGTCTGAGAAAAGAGGTATTGTAATGAGTTTAAATTATTTTAAGATCGGAACTTCAAATTTACTGGAAATTAAAACATGTCAGGATGAATTGCATGCTTATAAAGATCATTTACATGAAGAACTTTCAATTGGCTTCATTGAGAGAGGAGCGACCAATGTTAATGTTAATGGAAAGGACTACTATATTAAAGCGAAAGAGGCTATAGTTATTTACCCTTTTGTATCCCATAAATGCCAGCCTGTTGATTTGAAAAACTGGGAATTCACAATGCTTTATATAAATGAAAATTTTTATAAAGGTATGTTGGATGGCTACAATGAGAATCATTTTTTAGGTATTAAAAAACTTGAAGATGAAGATTATAAAAAAGTAAAACAAATGATTAGTACAATAAAAAGTAATCAAGGTTTGATAGAAAAGGAAGAAGCAATTGTAGAGGCGCTTACAGAAATTTTTATTCATTGTGATGTGAATGTTGAAACATTAAAAGATGGATGGCTTATAGAAATAAGAGAATATATAGAAAAAAATTTTTTAGAACAATTAAAGCTTGATGATTTGGAAAAGCATTTTGGTTTTAATAAATTTAGGATTATCAGGAGCTTTAAAAATAAATATAATGTTTCGCCAGGGGCATATCAATTACAATTGAAGGTAAATTATGCAAAACATCTGATTAGTAAAAATAAAGATCTGGTAGAAGTGGCATTGAATGCTGGTTTTTATGACCAAGCACATTTTACAAAAGAATTTAGAAAGGCTTATGGTATTACACCGAAGCAATATAGAAATATGTGTGTGAATCAATAATTTACAATAATTATTCGTTTGTTTACCTTATCATCTAATTGAGGTGGTAAATATGAAGTGTGTTATGATTATCGATTCTGAGTTACCGATTGGGATTCAGATCAACACAGCTGCAGCTTTAGGAATAAGTGTAGCCAGCGGGATAAAGGGACTAACAGGTAAAAGACTATTGGATAGAGATGGAAAATTATATGAAGGTGTAACTAATATTCCTATTCCTATATTGGCACTGAATAAGGAAGAAATAAAACACAAATATGACGATGTTTTGGAAAGAAAAAACGATGAATTGAAGGTTATTGCATTTAGTGATGTAGCTCAAAAATCCCTTAGCTATGATGATTACGAAGCAAAACTGGCACTAACCCCATATAATAAGGTGAGCCTTTTGGGGATATGTATTTATGGACCAAAGAAAATAGTAAATAAAATGACGGGAAATCTAAAAATCCTGAGATAGTATCGATTGCACATATAAATTAAGCGTGGACTTTATCCCATAGTTAGGGTTAAAATCCACTCTTTGTTTTTAGATTAACTTTTATCTATGTTGATATCGGTTGAGATTCAAAGTGAGTTTTTCAAAAGATATCAAAAATGAAAAAAAGTAACATAATTAATGTTGTAAAAAATGGTGAAAATACATCTAACACATAACAATAATTTTATATGGTGTGGTCTGAGCTGGTATACTTTTTGTGGTAGCACCATAGTCAACAATTAGATTTCGGTTTGCGGGGTTATTGTTAAATGCTTGCCCATTTTCAAGTACTATCTGAGTACGTGGGGAAATGTTTAATCTTAAAGTATTATCGCTACTCACCAATTGACTGTTAAAATAGTGTACTTTCACATTTTGATATTGTGTATCTCTTGCCATAACTATTGCTCTAAATTGCGGCGGGAAAATGAGAGGAACAGCAGCATTTGCATCATAAAAGCCAGTTATCATATTTCCAGGTATCACCATTACATGGTCTACAAAATAAGTAGTTGGAGTGACTACGAAATTAACTAAAGATCCTTGTTCATTTTCTACAGACATTAATTTATAACATCCCGCACCTTCTCCATTTCCGTCTATCCAAAAATCATTAATCATGGTAACTACACCATGAAAAGGTTGAAAATTTTCCATTTTTATACCTCGATTCCTTAATTGCTAATTTAAAAACATTCGAAACTACTAATATTTCTCAAATCCATTCCGAAAAATCTCCACCTATTTCTATCAAAGCGGAAACCTGAAATAGATCTAGGACCCACAAATGTAAGCCATGCCCAGAAGCCACGTTCTCTTCTTGGCCATATATATACAAATCTATGGAGGCAAGGTCTAATCGCACCTGGGTCAATAGCTAGAGGGGTAGCGCCAAATTGTTGCGTTTTAGGCTGAGGTGGTGTAAAGTTTGGAGGTGCAGAAGGCGGTCCACCCTGGGGCCCTTGTGTAAAGGGTGTAAAAGGACTCATTTGCCTGTATTGAAACATTAAAGGAAGATCTTGAGTTTCTAATTCATAGTTATACATTTGAGTATAGAATCTAATAGTATCCTCATCAATATACATAAAACTAACTCCTTAAAGTATTTACAATACAGTATATGGCATCTAATGATTTTTGTTAATATGTTATTAATAGAAAATATAGGTATTAAGCTTAAATTTCATATATAATAATAGTACATAGTTTAAGTTTAATATTGGGACAAAACCAATATACAATCTTCATATATGGCTGATTGAATCCTCAATAATTTAATGCAGAAAGGATGGTAAAGGTTGTGGTTGAAAAGATATACTTTATATTAACGGGTAGTTTTATTTTACTTACTATAATTTTTATGATAACAGACAAAATGAAAAGAAATAAAAGGAAAAGCAAAGTAATCCTACAATTAAGAAAAGGTATAAATTTTGAATTAATTTTTGGACTAATGTATTTTATATGTTTTGTAGTGTTTTCATATTTGTTAGTTGATGGAGCTCGAGATCTGTACTACACCTTAGGTAGAAAATATATAAATAATGTTTATCAATTATTTGACTTACGATATCTAACAACCTTAAATAAATATTTTTCTGAAAATATTATGCTAATTGAATTAAATAGATTAGCTTATTACCAAGGTATGTTGCTTAGTATATTAGTCTGGATTATTATCACTTGTTGTTCTTCTTTACTTAAGTTTTATAAAGCGGGGCAGCCAAATGAAATTCTCAATAATGGAATAGTCGTTTCTGGAAATTTTATTAAGTATGATAGAATAGCAAGCTATAGAATGAGTGACTTGCATGAAAAGAAATGGATGAGCAAAAACATTAAATATTATGATTATTTTATAGAATTAAAAAGTAAGAATTTTTTATGGATAAAGGATATAAAGAATGAAGTAAAATTACATGTGAGTTTTGGTACTGAAGATCTTGTTAATAGTAGTTTAGAAAATTTAATAAAAAAGGGCTTTGATTTTTAATAACCTACTTGAAGAAATAATTGAAATAAAGTCTTTGCAAAATAATTCAATTAATATGGAGTTATAAGCTCTTAAAGCTTATGACTCTTTTTTAATTATAAAAATAATATATTGGTATATTTATCTATTATTTTATGATATACTCTATTTATGCAAACACATGTTCGTGTTTTTGTTAAAAAAATATTAAAAATGCAAAACTGCATGGAAAGGAGTACATAAAAGGTTATAGATTTTAGCTAAATCCTCTTCTTTAATGATATGTAACAAAGGAGGTGATCTCTTGAAAAACAAAAAATATAAAAATCTTCCGAAAGCTCACAACCAAAGTTTATTACAAGTCGGCCAACCTGTAAAAGATGGTTTTGATGAAGCTCTGAAAGATTCCTCGAAAAAAATTTTATGTTTTTGCTTTGAAAGATTTGTTTTTTTTATTATAAATTTTTTTATAAATTTATTTAAATAGGAGCATTGATTATACTTTTATTATATACTATATTCCGTTTTTCTTAAACATTAAACAAGTATTTATAAAAAACAATTAACTTAAAAACAACTTATGGCAGCAGTAGTTAATTCTACTGCTTTTTCCAAGTGACATTTACCTTAGTGACGTTAAAGATTTACACAAAATACACATAATACACAAAATAAACATCATCTTGACACTTCTCAGACATTTACAGTGGATATAATAAAAACATAGAAAAAATAATTGAATGAGGAGAGATTAAATTTTTTAATTTGCTAATACATGGAGGTTTGATGGTCATGGTATTTACTATAGAAAATGCACTAATTATAATGTCAGTTCTAATATGTGCCCTTTTAATTTTAATATTTATAACTGGCAATAATAAAAAACCTTATATTGTTAGCGAATTTTATTCACTTGGAACTTTAAATCAATTAAAGGTATATGGAAAAAATGCTAAAAAAGCTATTGAACAATCAATTCTAAAGCTTAGCGAAATAGATGATAAAATGTCTGTATTCAAAGAGGATAGCGAAATTTCAAAAATAAATAAACATGCTGGTAATCAACCTCGAATTGTCAGCAAAGATACTTATTATGTTATTAAAAAAGCATTAGAATATTGTTCACTTTCAAAAGGAGCTTTTGACATAACAATAGGGCCTATAGTTGCTTTATGGGGTATTGGAAAAAAAAGTGCGCGGATTCCGGGCATTAATGAAATTAAAGAGAAGCTTAAGAGTGTAAACTACACTGATATAGTATTAGACAAAAACACTAGTTCTGTATTATTAAAGAATGAAAAACAAGAAATTGATGTTGGAGGTATTGCAAAAGGGTATGCGGCAGACGAAGTAAAAAATATTTTGATAAAAAATGGTATTAAGAGTGCTCTCATAAATCTTGGAGGAAACATAATTGCCCTTGGCACAAAAGAGGATGGGTCTCCGTATAGTGTTGGTATTCAAGATCCATTTAAGGCTCGTGGCAAATTTGCTTTAACCATTAGCGTAATTAATAAATCTGTAGTTACTTCGGGAAATTATGAAAGATATTTTACCGTGGAGGGTAAGAGATTTCACCATATAATAAATCCAAGTACGGGATACCCCTCAGAAAGTGATATCATAAGTGCTACAATAATTTCTGATAATTCTATTGATGGTGATGGATTATCAACAGGTGTGTATATTATGGGAATACATAAGGCTATTAAGTTAATAGAAGAAGTAAAGGGTGTAGATGCCGTATTTATAACTAAAAATAAAGAAGTTTATGCTACATCGGGCATAAGAGAGAACTTTATACTTACTAATGATGAATTTGTATATAAAAATGGGATTTATGAGGAGAGATAAAAATGAAAAAAAAGATAAAGAAAATACAAATATTTAGACTAATAATACAATTAATTTTATTTGTTTTATCACCGGGCTTATTTATATTAGCTTTTTCAGGATTTAAAAGCATTTATGGGATGATTATTAAAGGTGATTTCAATTTTATTCAAGCTTTTCCTAGTTTAATTGAGTTTACAACAGCTATTATTATTACTATTATTCTTGGTAGATTTTTCTGTGGATGGATTTGTGCTTTTGGAACCTACAATGATTTACTTCATTTACTGTCTAAAAATGTATTCAAGATTAATTTTAAAGTAGATGAAAAGGTAGATGCTGTATTAAAATACGTAAAATATGTAGTTTTACTAGTGCTTGTAGTTGTTGTAATGACATTGGGAAGTAAAGTTTTGGATACAACTAGTCCTTGGGACGCTTTTGCACAAATAACGAATTTTCCACAGGTATTATCTGATTACACTATTGGGGTTATACTTTTACTTTTAATATCAATAGGTGCTTTCTTCGTAGAAAGATTTTTCTGTAAATATTTATGCCCTCTTGGAGTTGTTTTTAATATATTTTCTAGAATAGGTATATTAAAAATTAAAAAGCCTAGTGATAAATGCGGAAATTGTAGAGTGTGTACAAGTAATTGTTCAATGGCATTACCACTTTATAAAGTAGAAAGTGTATGTGGTGGAGAATGTATTAACTGTTTAAAGTGTATTGAAACATGCCCTAGAAATAATACTAAGGTAAATGTTCTTGGGGAAAATATAACTCCTGAACTGGCTAGTTCTGTAGCAATAGCTGCTATGGTAGGACTTTATGCCGTTAACAGCTTAGGAGGAACTGTATTAGCTAAAAGTGGATTAACCACAGCAACTAGTACGACCGTAAGTACTAGCACAAATAGTACTTCTCAAAAATATACGGATGGAACTTATACAGGAACCGGTACTGGTTTTAGAAGCGGTACAACTGAAATTGCGGTTACAATAAAAGATAATAAAATCACTAATGTTGAAACAGTATCGAATGAGGATACTCCAAGATTTTATAATGGGGCTGAAAGTCAAATGATCTCTGAAATAATTTCTGCGCAATCCACAACCGTAGACACAGTTTCTGGTGCTACATACAGTTGTGAAGGAATTATTACTGCAGTTCAGGATGCGTTAACTCAAGCTGAAACAGGTTCATCAACGAGTACCGCTTCCTCTGGTACTACTGATACAAGTACTGATACAAGTACTGATACAAGTACTGATACAAGTACTGATACAGCAAGTTCAAATAATAGTGCATCAGGCTCAGATAATAATGATGTAAGCACAACTGATAGTACGGAAGACTCAAGTACTAATAGCGCTAGTTCTACTACAACAAATCAGAGCAACTATGCGAATGGAACCTATACAGGAAGTGGCACTGGTTTTAGAGGTGGTACAACTGAAATTGCAGTTACAATAAAAGATAATAAAATTACTAATGTTGAAACAGTATCAAATGAGGATACTCCTAGATTTTATGAACGGGTGGAAAGTGGAATAATTTCTGAAATAATTTCAGCTCAATCAACTACTGTAGACACAGTTTCTGGTGCTACATACAGCTGTCAAGGAATTCTTACGGCAGTTCAGGATGCATTAAGTCAAGCTAAAGCATAGGCTAGATTTTGCAATTTTATGTATGCTTTATTAAGGCATATTATTAACTGTAGGTGTGGTAGTGTTAATATTAATGTTTTCATATATATTGAATTATTTTTCAAATTATCAATAAAATATGCAGATTAGTGTTATTATTAGAGTATGAAATTTTTTATTTAAGAGGAGGAATTTTTAATGGATTCAAGCCCAGACCCCGCGCCCAATAATATAATGGCGCAATTTATACTAATTGGTATTTTAACACTGATAAATGCATTCTTTGCATCAGCACAAATGGCAATAGTATCATTAAACAAAAATAAAATTAAACATCTTGCTGAAGAGGGCAATAAGAAAGCACAGCTTTTAGTAAAACTTATTGAAGAGCCAACAAAATTTTTATCGACTATTCAAATTGGAATTACGCTTGCTGGATTTTTATCTAGTGCATCTGCTGCTACTGGTATATCTAATAATTTTGCAGGATATTTAAACAATTTTAATGTACCTTATAGTCAACAAATTGCTTTAGCTAGCATAACTATTGCTTTATCTTATATAATGCTTGTATTTGGTGAATTGTTTCCAAAGCGTATAGCACTACAAAAATCAGAAGCTATCGCAATGTTTTCAGTAGTACCTATTATTTATATATCTAAATTGGTTGCTCCTTTTGTTTGGTTACTCTCAGCAACCACTAATGTTTTAGTTAAGATTACTGGTCTTAGTAGTAAAAAAATAGAAGAAAAACTATCGAAAGAGGAAATAAAATCACTTATAGCAGTTGGACAAGAACGCGGCGCTATAAATGAAACTGCAAAAAAAATGATAAATAATATTATAGAATTCGATGATAAATCAGCTACAGAAGTTATGACTCCAAGAACTGAAGTGTTTTTGATTGACATAAACGACCCTGTTACGCAGTTCTTAGACGAACTATTAGAAGGAAAGTATTCTAGAGTGCCAGTATATGACGGTGACGTTGATAATATTATAGGAATACTTCACATGAAAGATTTTATAATAGAGGCTCGCACAAATGGTTTTGAAAATGTAAACATTAAGAATATATTACATTCTCCTTACCTTGTTAATGAAAGTAAAAATATAGATGAATTATTTAGAGAATTAAAAAAGGCCAAAAATCATATGGCTGTTCTTATAGATGAATATGGAGGATTTTCAGGTATAGTTACCACTAAAGATCTTATAGAAGAGGTTATGGGAAATATTGAAGATGAATATGATTATGACGAACCTGATATAAGAAAAGTGGATAACAATACTTATATAGTGGATGGATTACTTTCTATAGACGATTTAAATGACAACCTAAATTTGAATTTAATGTCAGAGAATTACAATACAATAGGAGGCTTTTTAGTTAGTCTAATGGGATGTATTCCAAAGAATAATGAAAATAAAACTATTGAATATGGTAATGTAATATTTAAAATAGAGGAAGTTAAAGAAAGAAGAATAGGGAAAATTAAAATATGCATATAATTAAAATTAATTATATATAGAATAAATAGGAGACCTTAGCATAAAGAGCTAAGGTCTCCTATTTATTTTAAATGCGGAGGAATTTTAAATAGTCAATTGAAATTTTATAAGTGAAGACAAAAAAAAGAATCGATAAAAATCGATTCTTTTTTTAGATGGATATAAATATTGTACAAATTTAATTTGTGATGATATTGTTGTCCAGTGTAACCGCGCCATTCCGTGCAAATAATTGTCCGTGCACCGTCGCACCAGTATTCACTGTGATAGATGTCAAAGCGAATATGCGCCCCTCAAAATGAGAATTTGTTTGTAATGTTGCAGAGCTTCCTACCCTAAAGATTACATTAGACATTTTAGCTCCGTTGATAAGCTTAACATTACTCCCTGTTGCCGTAATGAGAGTGGAGGCGGCTTTAAATATAAAGTAAGCATTTGGATCTCCCTTAGCATCAAGTGTGAGAGTATCTGTTATCTCAAATGTTCCGGATCCAGAATCATAATTTCCATGAGTCAAAGTCTTTCCACCAAGTTCAGTAGGTATACGAGTGGCAGGAAGACTTTTGTCATCACCATCATATGAAGTCACAAGGTCCGACTTAGCTACATTTGAAACACCATCAGCTAGATGTGTATTTCCCTTCATTGATACTTCATTCTGTCCAGTGAAAGCTGTACCAGGGAAAAGTCCAACATCTCCGTTGATTACAGTTTTTCCTGTATTAGTTATTGTAGTACCAGCTAAAACTGCGAATCTATGGTTTGCAGTTACTCTATTTTGGCTTGCCATAACAGTGGATTCTTGCAACATAATTAATGTTACTATCGTTGTTAGTAATGATATAGTTTTCATCTTATTAAGTGTTTTCATAAATTTAATCAATCCCTTCTTATTAAGTATTTTGATAAATTTAATCAATCTTTTGTAACAAAGTATATCTTAATCCCGTTAATAATAAATGAAACCACCACCACCTCTTTTCATTTAATTATTAGACATTTTTAATATTTTACCAACAATTCCTATAAATTTATGCTAAGTGCTAAATGCTAAGTAGTTATAAAAATATGGTTTTAGTTATTCAAAGTCAAAAATATACAATAACACGCTTTAAAACTTTAATTGTAATTTTTATTATATTATGATAAATTTGGAATATATAAATAACTTGAAAGATATCCATATGAATATGAATATTTTTATGAATGTATAGCGTTATTCTAGATTGGCAACGATATACAGATAGTATTTATAAGTGTTGTTGGCTGTCTATTCATCTGAAAATTTTATATGATCAAAATATAAATATATATATAAAATTAGTACTTAGCACTTATAGCTTTATATTACATCTAAAAAACCCTTAAAGCAACATTAATCTTGTTAAATAAGTTGCATATTTAAACAATATATTTAACATTGATTTGGAGGCAGTAAAATGAAGTTTTTAACTAATGCAGAAAAATTAAAATCAACAAGAAAATATTTAAAAATGAAGCAAGAGGATCTCGTAGATGAAAACCTTACCAGGGGACTTATTAGTATGATAGAAATAGGAAAGAGAGAAATTAGCAGCAAGGTGGCTTTAAAACTTGTTGAGAAATTTGCACAAAGAGCCAAAGAACTTGATATCGAATTGAAAATAGATAATGATTTTTTATTACGTTCTGCTAGTGAAGATGCGGAATTATATTGTTTAAAAAAACTTGAAGAAATAAATCAAGATAAAGATATTAAAGAAATCATTGAAATAGCTGATAAGTTTAATTTACTAAATATTCAAGCTATGGGATATAGTAAATTGGGTGACTATTACTCAAATGAAAAAAAATGTGATGAAGCTTTTATTGATTATAATAATGCTATAGATATTTTTAAAAGTATTAAACAAAATGAAACAATACCTTATATTTATTTTAAGATAGGATATTGTAAAGATATATCACTGGAATATACAGAAGCATTATCATTTTTTTTTCTATCTCAAAGATATTCAATAATTTATAATGATAAAAAAATAGAAAAAAGAGCTATATATTATATAGCTATAAGTTATATAAAGTTAGACAAAATAAAACTAGCCCTTGAAAACATTGAAAAGTTTTTAACCTTATGTAACAAGGAAGAAGATTATAAGGATTACATTTATGCAAACATTCTTAAAGCAAACTGCTATGAAGCTCAGAAAGAATTTAATACAGCTATTGGTATATATGATTCTCTTCTAATTGAGAATATAGATTGTAATAATCCTGTATTAGGAAATATTTATAATAATTTAGGGTTAGATTATTTAAACAAAGATGATTTTAATAATAGTTTGGAATATTTTAATAAAGCTGAGCAACTAAGAATTAAGATAGATACAGCTAATCTTTGTCATACTATAATAGAAAAATCAAGGGTTTTTATTAAACAGGGGTTTTATAATGATGCTATTACACTTATAGAATTAGGATTGAACCAAGCTGAAGCAAATATGGATTATGAGTATTTAATAAAAGGAAATTACGAACTTGTTTATATATATGAAACCTTAAATGATGTTTTAAAATTGAAAAAAACTTACTTAATTATTGCTGATTTTTTTAAAATATTAAATAGAAATAGTGAATTAATTTTAGTGTATACTAAGTTATCAATTATATATTTGAATGAAAATAATGTTGAAGATGCTAAAAAATATTTATTAATGTCACTAAAATTAATGTAAATTGTTATACTTACAAAGGGAAAAACTGATTTTTAGACAAATTAACCCTCGATACTTAGAATTTATGTTATAATATAGTGTAAACAAGCTATTATTTATGATACATTTTTATTTAAAGTAAGCAAATATAAAATATGCTTTGCCTCGCTTTAGAATAATGCGGTGCAATAATATCATAAAACTTACCGACTTGTCTTAAACAGATAAGTCTTTTTTTATGCCTATATTCTAAATAGTACTAATAGAGACTCAAATAAAAGCAGTTACAACATTATAACTTAACAATAATAATAGATAGACAACAAAACAATGACATTGGAGGATTTTAATGAAAAAGACGAAAATATGGTTTAACAGATGGTTTTCAACTGCTTATATTTACATAGACATGATAAGAGACAACCTTGATGGTAGAAAATTTGAGGTCTATGTTACACACTCAGTAAAAGAAAGCATTGTACTTCAAAATGCAGATCATGCCGAAATAGAACCTTTGCTAATAGGTAAGGAATATGTGGATTACTGTTTAGATTTTTGCAAGAGAAATGAGATTGACCTCTTTATACCTAAGTATGATATGGTATCAATTGCACCACACCTTAAAGAATTTGAAAATATAGGGACAAAGGTAATGGTGTGTTCAGATATGGAACTTATGGAGACAGTTGATGATAAGGCTAAATTCTATGAAAGCGTAAGACCTTATAATATTATAAATATACCTGATTATTTTGTAGTAGATAATGTTAAAGATTTCAAAGTAGCCTATGAAAGTTTAAAAGAAAAGGGACACAGAGTATGTTTTAAACCTGTAATTGGAATAGGTGGAGAGGGTTTTAGGGTTATTGATGATAGGGATGATACATTTGAGAGTATATTTGAACCTATAAATCATAGAATATCATTAAAAAAATCAATTAATTTATTAGGATCAAAGAAAAAATTTAAACCATTAATGGTTATGGAATTCTTACAAGGAAATGAGTATAGCATAGATTGTCTTGCTTTTGATGGAAAATTATATGCGGCAGTACCTAGAAAGAAAATGATGGGGAGATTAGAATATATTGATGGTAATATAGAACTTATTAAATTAGCTAGAAAGTTTGCAGAAATATATAAACTTCCATATATGTTTAATTTGCAGTTTAAAATGAAAGATGGAGTATGTAAACTCCTTGAAATTAACCCAAGAATGTCAGGTGGATTATATATATCAGCACTCTCAGGCGTAAACTTTCCATACTTGGCAGTAAAACTAGCTTTAGGAGAAAAAATTGAAGTTCCTGAACTTAAATATGATATTATGTCTACGCATTTAGAAAATTCTATAGTAATGAAAAATGTTATTTATAAAGATGTAAGGGTTATTTCATAAAAAAAGATTCTAATGATTTATTCTTCATAGTTAATTTTTAAATCATCTGTAAAATCATCTATATCATTAGACAATAACCACTCCAGTATTTTAATTTCCTCTTTATTTGGAACAAATTGTACATTGATAGTAAGCAACTTATTAAATCTATTAACATTGAATCCAGTAACTTTATTAATTTGTTCCACAACTGTTTGATTACTTTTTCTATAATTTTTATTAACCCTTTCAACTACCCTAATAAATAATTGAGATAAGTCTCTATCCCTTTTACCAACTAATTTTAAAGGATTGTCTAGACGAGTTACTAACTCTTTATTACTCACACTAACTAATTTTTTATATTTTTCAAATGATTTACTTTTAGTTAACATTTTATGCCTCCTATAGTTTTAAATTACTAAAGCTTAACTATCATTTGCTAAATAAACAAATAAATAATATCATTAAGTATAGTGTATATTTCTACATTTATTTTTGAATTCCTTCTAAATGCTACATATTTGTATCATTCTTTGTTATAATTGCACTATGATGATTATCTCCTTTTAGTTTTTGTTTGTCGTGATTCAATTATACCAAGAGGGGATTGATCTTCTATTTTTTTAAGATTATTGGGGGTATTATGTATGGAAGATAAGAAAATAAAAACAAAAGTTTTGAGACCTAAATTTGATTGCGATTTAGATATCATAGAGTTATCAAAAGAAAAAATTGAAGATGAAAGCATATTCTCGTTTGGAACAGTTAGTGATTGCTCTTTAGAAAACCATGTAGCAGACAGAGTGAACTTTAAACAAGTAATATTTGAAAAAGTTATTTTTAATAAAATAACTTTCAGACGTATAGAGCTGGTGGATGTGAGATTCGAAAATTGTGATTTATCAAATGTAGATTTTAATGAGGCTTCATTACATAGAGTAGAATTTGTGAATTGTAAAATTATTGGCATTAATTTAAATGAAGCTACTTTTAGAGATGTTATTTTTGAAAATTGTAATGGGGAATTTGCCTTTTTTAGTTATTCTAATTGTAAACAAGTTGCATTTCTTGGGTGTCAATTACGTTCTTCAGATTTTCAAAATTCAAAATTTTTAAAAGTAGAATTTCAAGAGTCTAATTTACTTCAAGCTCAAATGAACTTCACAAGTCTTAAAGGAATAGACTTTACTAGTAGCAATATCGAAGGTATGGGAGTAAATATTGCTGATGTTAGGGGTGCAAAAGTTACCACTATGCAAGCCGTTTCTATTTCTGCTATATTGGGTCTTATTATCAAATAAAATTAATTTTATAAATTAGTAAAGTAGAAACAACAAAATAATTATAAAAAAATTAATAATCCTTCAAACTGATTTCCGTATTAATCAGGTTGGAGGATTTATCATATAATATAGCATTTTATCCAAAGAAAAAGGCTAAACTTATGTTTACTACTTGAAAATATAAGAAAAAAAGATAATAATAGATATATTACTAAAAAAAGGGGTGTATTTAATGAATTCATGGAAAATTGAAACTAAATGTTTGCAGGAGGGGTATAAACCTGGTAATGGCGAACCACATGTTTTGCCAATATGCCAGAGCACTACCTACAGATATAAATCTACAGAGCAGGTAGCCAAGCTATTCGATTTAGAAGTAGCAGGACATATGTATTCTAGAATTAGTAATCCAACAGTTGAATGTTTGGAAAATAAAATTGCTGCACTTGAAGGTGGAGTTGGTGCATTATGCACATCCTCAGGACAATCGGCAACTTTGATTGCAATATTAAATATTTGTAAAAATGGAGACCATGTAGTTTCTTCAAACTCAATATATGGTGGAACCTTTAATTTGCTAGCAATGACCATTAAAAAGATGGGCATTGAGGTAACCTTTGTAGACCCTGACAGTGATGAAGAGGTGATTCAGAGGGCATTCAAAACGAACACCAAAGCAATATTCGGAGAGATAATTGCAAACCCAAAAATTAGTGTGCTTGATATAGAGAAGTTTGCGGGCATTGCACATAAGAATGGAGTACCTTTTATAATTGATAGTACATTTGCTACACCAATACTTTGCAGACCTTTTGAGTTTGGCGCAGATATAGTGGTACATTCCACTACAAAATATATGGATGGACATGCCTCTAGTGTAGGAGGAGTAATAGTAGATTCAGGTAAATTTGATTGGACAAAGGGCAAATTTCCTGAGTTTACAGAGCCTGACCCATCTTATCATGGTTTAGTTTATACAGAAGCTTTTGGACAGGCGGCATATATTGCCAAAGCTAGAGTTCAATGTATGAGGGATATGGGGAATTGTATGAGTCCTAATAATGCTTTTCTAACAAATTTTGGTATGGAGACTTTACATATTAGGATGGAGAGACATTGCGAAAATGCATTGAAAGTAGCTACCTTCCTTGAGGGTTGTGAAAAAGTAGAATCAGTTAGTTATCCTTCACTACCAGGAGATAAATATAACGCACTTGCAAAAAAATATTTGCCTAAGGGTTCTAGCGGAGTTATTTCCTTTATTATAAAGGGCGGAAAAGAAGCTGCTGTGAAATTTATGGACAAATTACAGCTTGCCTCAATAGTTGTACATGTGGCAGATGTAAGAACCTTAGTATTACATCCTGCAAGCTCAACCCATAGACAAATGAATGATCAGCAGCTTGCGCAGGCGGGTATTGAACCTGGTTTAATAAGATTTTCTGTTGGAATAGAAAATGTGGAAGATATTATTGAAGATATAAAACAGGCAATGGAGTAAAAATTATGAATCCAATAGATAGTATTTTAAAAGATTATTCAATAATAATTTTAGATGGAGCATTAGCAACTGAACTTGAGGGGCGAGGATGCGATATTAACGATAGTTTGTGGTCTGCCAAAATACTGGTAGAGCATCCAGATGTAATTGAACAAGTACATTATGATTATTTTGCTGCAGGAGCAGATTGTGCTATTACCTCAAGTTACCAAGCTACTATTGATGGTTTTGTTAAACGAGGGTTTAGTAAAAATGAAGCGATTTCACTGATTAAAAAATCTGTTGAAATTGCAAAAAAAGCAAGAGATGAATTCTGGAAAGATGAAGTAAATAGAAAAAACAGACCATATCCATTAGTTGCTGCCTCAGTAGGACCCTATGGCGCTTATCTTGCTGATGGTTCGGAATACAGGGGAGATTACAAGCTTACGGAAAAAGAATTGATGGATTTTCATAGGCCAAGAGTAAAAGCATTGGTGGAAGCAGGTGCAGATATTCTTGCTTGTGAAACAATCCCTTGCCTTTTAGAAGCTAAAGCAATTGTAAAGTTACTTCAGGAATTTCCAGGGGTTTATTGTTGGATCAGCTTCAGTGCTAAGAATAATTTAGAGATAAGTAATGGTGAGCTAATTTCAGATTGTGCTAAATCGCTGGATAAATATGACCAAGTGGCTGCCATTGGAATAAACTGCACACCGCCACAATATATTACTTCATTGATTAGTGAAATATATAAGAATTCTAAAAAACCTATTGTAGTTTACCCTAATTCAGGTGAAGAGTATGATGCAGATACAAAAAGTTGGCATGGTCATTCTGCAAGTGGAGCTTATGGACGTAGTGCTAAAGAATGGTATGACAAGGGTGCTAGGTTAATTGGAGGCTGTTGCAGAACAAATCCAGAAGATATAAGATCTATCGCAGCATGGGCAAGAAAATATTAGCTAATAGGTAGTCCTTTGTGGATTGCCTATTTTTTTCATAGTTATACATGTGGAAGTGAAGCTAATGGAACGCTAAAGTAAACAATAATTGGTAAATATAATTTCTATACCTACTTGACATAATTACTAACTAGTAACATAATAATATAAAGTAAGTAATAATTATTAGTAACAAACAATTATAAATAATAAAGAAAATTAAGGAGTGTTTTTAAATGAAATTAAAAGAAGTTTTTGAAGAGAGAAGATCTATCAATTTTTTTGATATAAATAAAGGAGTTGAAGCTGGGCTTCTTAAGGATATAATTAACCTTGCAGTATTAGCTCCATCAGCATTTAACCTTCAACCTTGGGAAATTATAGCGGTTAAATCTAAAGAAGCTAAAGAGAGATTGCATAAACTTTCAAGTAGTCAGCCTAAGATATTAGAAGCTCCAGTGACACTAATAATTGTAGGTAACAAAACTGGATATGATGAATCAAATCCTACATGGCAGGATATGTTAAAGCTACTCGGTGGGGATAAAGACAAGCTTGCAGGTACACAAGGTTTTGCTCATAGTTTATATGGTACATCAGAGGAAAATAAATTAAAGTTCGCTGAAAGTAACGCAGGACTTCTAGCAATGTCTATAATGTACGCAGCTAAGAGCCTTGGAGTAGATTCTCATCCAATGAGTGGAATGGATTTTGAAGGTGTAAGAAAAGAATTTGGACTTGATGAAAATAAGACAGTAGTAATGCTAATCTCGCTTGGATACTTAGATGAAAGTAAGACACTTTACCCAAGAGCATATAGAAGAGGGTACGATGAGATAGTTAAAGAAGTTTAATAGAGTTTTTTTCAGCAAATTGTGTTTACTTATTCCAAATAATAAAAAATACATCCACTTGTAGTTTTGTAATTCTACAGGTTGGATGTGCTTTTTTTATTTTAATTGATTTTATGTCTAAATGATACAGCCTAAGAAATCTTTAACTCTCTCATTCTCTGGGTTAAGAAAGAATGAATCCGGATTACCTTCTTCTACAATTTTGCCTTCATCCATGAATATTATTCTGTCTGCTACTTCCTTTGCAAATCCCATTTCATGAGTTACAACAAGCATTGTCATACCTTCCTTTGCCAACTGTTTCATGACATTTAATACATCACCTACCAGTTCTGGATCAAGTGCAGAGGTTGGTTCATCAAATAACATGAACTTTGGACTCATAGCAAGTGCCCGAGCGATAGCTACTCTTTGCTTTTCACCCCCTGAAAGCATAGCAGGGTAAAAGTCTTTCTTATCAAGCAGTCCTACTTTATCAAGTAATTCCTCAGCAAGTGTTACAGCTTCATGCTTTTTCATTCCTTTTACTTGAATGGGTCCTTCTATGATATTTCCAAGAACCGTCATATGTGGAAATAGATAAAAATGCTGAAATACCATTCCCACATTTTGACGCATTTTATTAATAGCATTTTCCTTATGTACTACTAACTCTTCGCCAAAATATATTTGTCCACTCTCACTTTTCTCAAGAAAATTAATACACCTGAGGAGTGTGCTTTTTCCAGAACCGCTAGGCCCTATGATTACTACCACCTCTCCTTCATGAATCGTCAAATTAATATCATGTAATACTTGATTATCACCAAAACTTTTGTTTATACTTTCAACTCGTATCATTGATTTATCACTACGTTTGGCCACTGCTACCACACCTACCTTTCATTTACAGCAAGACGTTTTTCAAGTTTGTTTACAAAGAAACTTAAAATTACTGTTATTATTAAATAATAAATTCCTGCTATCAGTAGGTACTCCATAAAACGGAAAGTAGAAGAACCTAACTGTTGAGATTTTAATAAAAGCTCACGAACAGCAATTGTACTTGCCAAAGAGGAATCTTTGACTGCGATTATAAACTGATTACCAAGGTTTGGAACTGCACGCTTGAAAGCCTGAGGGAGTATAATTCTTCTCATTGCTAAAAAATTAGACATTCCAATTGAACGTGCGGCTTCCATCTGTCCTTTGTCTATAGATAGTATTGAGCCACGAAATATTTCTGCTATATATGCAGCATTGTGAACTCCAAATGCAATTATTGCGGATGGATATGGATCTAACTTTATAATATTTGCTAAACCATAATATACAATAAAAAGCTGTAAAATTATTGGAGTTCCACGGATTATAGTTACATATAATGTTGACAAATAATAAATTATTTTATGTTTTGAAAGTCTTCCAAAAGCGATAATTAAGCCTAAAATCACACCCATTAATATCGACGCTGCGGCAATTTTAAGTGTTTCTAACGCGGCTGGAAGAAAGATAGGAAACTTTTCAATAATTAAACTAAAATCATAATTCAAATAAATCCCTCCTGAGTGGTATATACATACTAACAGAATATGTGTATACCAAATTTTCTACTTTAAATCATTTATACTTTTTATCTTTGAATCTTTTGGTACAATAAGCTGAGCACCTGAATAGTAATATGGATCAGTAAAGTCTATTACCTTAAGTCTCTCTGGAGTGACAGCCATGCTACCCAAAATACCATCATATCTTCCACTTCTAAGGCCCTCTAAAATTCCGCTCCAGTCAGTAGTCACGGATTCATATTTAACACCTAACCTTTTAGCTACCTCTTTTCCTATATCAACATCAAAGCCTGTTAATTGGTCATCAGCTGATATAAAATTGAATGGCGGATACCCCCCGCTCATAGCAAAAACGATTTTTCCAGCCTTCTTTACTCGCGCCAAACTACCATCCTTTGGCTGCTGATTTTTAGCAGACTCATCCTTTATGACTGTTTTTTTATATTTTACTCCATCAAGAATATTTTTCCCGAAATACTTATTGCTAATTTTTGCATAGGTACCATCGGAAATCATTGACCCTATAGTTTGATTAATAGCTTGGCGTAGACTGTCATCATCTTTTCTTACAGCAGCCGCAATGGTTTCTGTATATATTAAATCTCCTGCAAGTTTTAAAGTTTTGAAATTTGCTTGTTTGATTCCATAGAGACCAACTAGCCTGTCCGTCACTGCACCATCAATCCTTTTGTTTACCAACTCCTGAAGGTTTAAATTATCATCCCTATATAATTTAACTTCCTTGACTTTGCTGTATTCTTTTATTTTTTCCCCAAATGTGGTTCCTGTAACCACGCCAATCCTTATATCGCTACTGTCATGGTTACTGCTACAAGCGGTAATTAGTGTGCCAGTTATAACTACTGTAAGTATGATACAAAGAGTTTTAAATGATTTTTTCATTGCTAACCTCACTTCATATTTTTTTTACCAATAACTCGAGTTATTGATTTTAGTCTTATGCTTATTCCACTGGGATCATTATTTCAGCTTTTTACATATCAATAAATTGCACTATAAAAATAAAAAAGCTGTAGAAAATTTCTACAGCTTTTACTAATATTAATTATAGTAAAAATAATGCATACAAATTACCATTTTTTAACGCTTACGAGGTTAGCTGACGGATTCGGATTAAAAAAATTACCCTACCTAAACTTAATTAGGATTCACCCCTGAAAACTTGGTTTCCCCGCTCTTTTGATTCAGCGTTATGCTATATTTTTCAAATTTACTTTCATGTAACAACTTCATTATAATATACAAGTTGTTTCCTGTCAAATATAGAAACCAATAAAGGACGCCAAATTTCCATAAATACCCAGGGGTCTGACCCCTTTTAGTTATGAATATTTTGTTAATAAAATTAATTTTATTTGAATAAAATGGAATAAAGTGAATTAATATGTAACGTCATTAATAAAAAAATTAATTATGTACAAAGATATGTAACTTTTAGTGAAATTATTTTATACATTTGTGGGTATAAATATCAAAAAAAAGATTTGTTGGATATTTATGCCTAATTTTTATTGTTATACATAACAAACGAATACATTGTGAATATATATACATAAAATTCAAGAATTTTAAATTTCAAGTATAGATGGCTATAGTATTATGCAGTAAAACGGACATTGTCAAAAGAAAACGGTGTTAAATTAATAACAATACTAATAGGAACTATATATATGTAATTACAGTCAAATATTCGATTTTCCTTATGAAAACGTACACTTTATAATGATGACATCAACAAACAAACAAATAGGGGGTAACAAATTAAATGAAATCATTTATAAATGTAACTTCAGAAATAGGAAAATTAAATACTGTAATCTTACACAGACCCGGCAGAGAAATAGAGAATTTATCTCCAGCGCTTCTTGAAAGATTGCTTTTCGATGATATTCCATATTTAGAGGTAGCGAAAAAAGAGCATGATATATTTGCGAAAATATTAAAAGAAAACGATGTGGAGGTTCTTTATTTAGAAGAACTTGTTACCGAGGCTTTAAATGACGATAAAACAAAAAAAATATTCTTACAACAGTTTTTACAAGAAAGCCACATTAGTAATAAAGAAATATATAAATCTCTTTATGACTATTTGATGTCAAAGCCTACAGGAGAAATGATTGATATACTTATGGCTGGTGTTAGAAAAAATGAAATAGAGGTTAAAGGAATTGATGCTCTAAGAGGATTAATGAAAAATCAGTATCCTTTTTACTTAGACCCTATGCCTAATCTTTACTTTACTCGTGATCCGGGTGCGACAATTGGAAATGGTATTACTATAAATACTATGCAAACCGAAGCTAGACGACGTGAAACCTTATTCCTAGAATATATTCATAAATATCATAACTCTTTCAATCAACAGGAAGTGCCACTTTGGTATGATAGAAACCTTCCCAACAATATCGAAGGTGGGGATGAGCTTATATTATCTTCCACAACTCTTGCAATAGGATGTAGTCAAAGGACTTCACCTGAAGCTATAGAGGTTGTAGCGAAAAATTTGTTTGAAAAACATACTTCTTTCGAAAAAGTATTAGTATTTGAGATTCCAGCCTGTAGAGCATATATGCATCTAGATACTGTATTTACTATGGTTGATTATGATAAATTTACAATACACCCAGAAATAGAAGGACCCCTTAATGTTTTTGAAATTACAAAGGGAGTCAATGGGGAATTAAATATTAAACAAGAAAAAGATGTGTTGCAAAATGTATTAAAATCAGCATTAAAGGTATCCTCAGTTGAATTAATAAGATGTGGTGGTGGCGACTCTATTGTAGCAGCAAGAGAACAATGGAATGATGGATCCAATACTCTCGCTATTGCGCCAGGAAAGGTTATAACTTATGAGCGAAATTACATTACAAATGAAATTTTATCAAAACGTGGTATAACAGTGATAACAATGCCAAGTGCTGAACTTTCAAGAGGAAGAGGCGGCCCAAGATGTATGAGTATGCCTTTAAATAGAGATAACTTATAAAAATAATATAAAAACAACAATATTAGGAGGAATTTATTATGTTTAACTTAAGAAACAGAAACTTTTTAACTTTGATGGACTTTACTCCAAAGGAAATAAACTACTTTTTAGATTTAGCTAGAGATTTAAAAAGAGCTAAGTATACAGGTACAGAAAGACAGACATTAAAAGGTAAAAACATTGCTTTAATATTTGAAAAGAGTTCCACAAGAACAAGATGTGCTTTTGAAGTAGGTGCGCTAGACCAAGGAGCACATGTAACTTATCTAGGACCTACAGGAACTCAAATTGGTAAAAAGGAATCTGTAGCAGATACAGCAAGAGTTCTTGGAAGAATGTATGATGGTATAGAATACAGAGGATATGGACAAGAAGTGGTTG
>Ga0209125_1001133_pt1 | contig 27169 bp, 26 predicted proteins | sample BarGraIncub1131A_FD_184503 | JGI IMG/M metagenome (GOLD analysis project Ga0209125, IMG submission 184503) | Arctic peat soil microbial communities from Barrow, Alaska - Barrow Graham LP Incubations 11-31A (SPAdes) (version 2) | ecosystem: Environmental > Terrestrial > Soil > Wetlands > Peat... | reverse complement strand
GACCGCGCCCAACGCCGGCACGGCTTCCCAGGGCGTCACCTTCACCCCGAACGATACCGTCAACTACACCACCGCAACCGGCTCGGTCAGCGTCACCGTGAACAAGGCCGACCCGAGCGTCACCGCCTGGCCGACGGCCAGCACGATCAGCTACCCGCAGACTCTGGCCTCGTCGACCTTGAGCGGCGGCCAAGCCTCGACGCTAGGAAGGTTCTCCTTCACGGCACCGTTGACCGGGCCCAACGCAGGCACGGCTTCCCAGGGCGTCACCTTCACCCCGAACGATACCGTCAACTACACCACCGCAACCGGATCGGTCAGCGTCACCGTGAATAAGGCCGACCCGAGCGTCACCGCCTGGCCGACTGCCGGCGCAATCAGCTACCGGCAGACCCTGGCCTCGTCGATCTTGAGCGGCGGCCAAGCCTCGCCGTCAGGAAGCTTCTCCTTCACGGCACCGTCGACCGCGCCCAACGCCGGCACGGCTTCCCACGGCGTCACCTTCATTCCCAACGATACCGTCAACTACAATAGCGCCACCGGCTCGGTTAGCGTCACCGTGAACAAGGCCGACCCGAATGTCACCGCCTGGCCGACGGCCAGCGCGATCAGCTACCCGCAGACCCTCGCCTCGTCGACCTTGAGCGGCGGCCAAGCCTCGACGTCAGGAAGCTTCTCCTTCACGGCACCGTCGACCGCGCCCAACGCAGGCACGGCTTCCCAGGGCGTCACCTTCACCCCGACCAACCCCAACTACACCGCAGTCACCGGTTGGGCCAGCGTCACGGTGAATAAGGCCACCCCGGTCATCACCGTCTGGCCGACGGCAAGCGCGATCCTCAATGGCAAGGCGCTCTCAGCCTCGACGCTTACCGGTGGTAACCCATCAGTGCCGGGCACCTTTGCCTTTACCACTTCGGCTTTGAAGCCGAACGCAGGCACCGCAATGCAGAACGTAACCTTTACCCCCACGGACACCTCGAATTACAATACGGTGAGCGGCGCCTTGGTGGTATCGGTGCCTGTTATCTGCAGTCTTCCTGTATCGATCACCGTGCCGGCCACAAACGCCACCGACGTTATCCGGGTCAGTTGGACCGGAAGCACGGTCAGCGGAGTTAACTACGTTCTGGAGTGCAGCCTCACCGGCGCCAGCGGCACCTACACGACCGCCTACAACGGGACTTATCTCTGGGCGGACGTCCCAGCCCCCGCTGCCGGAACCTACACCTTCCGGGTGAAGGTGACCAAGGCGGGTTATGACCCCAGTGCCAACTCGGCCGCCAAGGGGTGCGCGGTAACACTGCTCTGTGGCATCGGCCCGACCATCACTGTTCCGGCCAACAACGCCACCGAAACTATCCGGGTTTCCTGGACCCAGAGCAGCCTTAACGGGGTGAAATACGTTCTGGAATACAGCACCGACGGCTTCCAAACCTTCACCACGGCCTACAACGGGACCTACCTCTGGGCCGACGTAACTGTCCCCAACGAAACCTACACCTTCCGGGTGAAGGTGACCAAACCAGGTTACACCGACAGTAGCTATTCGGCCTCCGGTAGTTGCATTGAAAAAATGATCTGCGGCCTCCCGGCCACGATCACGGTACCGGCCAGCAACCTAACGGGCAGTTTTCGGGTAAACTGGGGCGCCAGCCAGAGTAGCGGGGTGAACTACGTTCTCGAGTACAGCAAGGACAACTTCACCTCAGTCATCACCACCGCCTATAACGGGACCTACCTCTGGGCGGACGTCACTGTCCCCACCAGCGGAACATACCAATTCCGTGTCAAGGCGATCAAGTCGGGGTACGATTCCAGCGACTATAGGTACTCAAGCAGCGTCATGGTAAATCGCAACTGACCTGATCCGAAGTCTTCTCAATAAAGGGAGTAATTAAACGAGCCCTTTGATGACTGACCTAGTCCCCGCTTACGGGTGGGGACTTTTTTATTTGCCCAGCGTAGCGGGCAAACCCGGCCTGATGAAAGAAGCGGGCATCGCCCCGACCAGAGGGAAGACAATCCGATTCGCAAGGGCTTTGCTGGTAACGGCTGGGTCTGAAGGAAACGATAGGAAGTGAACTGCACACAGCGCAAGTGAGCCTCATACGGCTTCACGGGTGGGTAAGCGTGCAAGATAGCACGAAGCCCGATTCCTGGTCAGACCCGTGGAGTGATTGAGGGTGCCATAGTTGCGGCGGGACCAGCAGCGTCAACTGACGCGAATGCTGCGCGGTTCTACCAGTACTTCGGGTTGCATCACTGCAAACCGAAACTCAACGGAGTACGCATGGAGGTGCAACTGCAATGGGTCCGCTCATTACGGAGACGCAGCCAGCCCCACCGTCTTTACTGGTGCTACCTCACGAGTCGCTCTTGGTTCAAACTACCCTACCCTGTGACAACGCTCCATGCGACGGTATGACCTACACCCTCTGGTTCCATCCCCAGGTTCCCAAGAAGACATAGATTCCTCCTATCCCCTTTCGCTAAGCTTGGTTGACGCAGTGCAAAAGGTAGACGTTTTTGCATCGGTGAATACGTGCCACATCCTATGCAATAATCAACACTGGGACGCTCATGATGGCCATCACGAAGCTCATGGTGGCCATCATAAAGCTCATGGTGGCCATCATAAAGCTCATGGTCACCATCATAAAGCTCATCGTCGTCATCACGAAGCTAATGGTCACCATCACGAAGCTAATGGTCACCATCATGAAGCTAATGGTCACCATCATGAAGCTAATGGTCACCATCATGAAGCTCATGGTCACCATCACGAAGCTCATGGTCACCATCACGAAGCTCATGGTCACCATCATGAAGCTCATGGTCGTCATCATGAAGCTCATGGTCGTCATCATGAAGCTCATGGTCACCATCATAAAGCTCATGGTCGTCATCATGAAGCTCATGGTCGCCATCATGAAGCTCATGGTCGTCATCATGACGCTCATGGTCGCGGAGATGAGGCTCAGGCAAAAAAGGGCGGCCCTCCATCAGGGAGGTTATAATGATTCAGCGGGTTTACCTTGGAGGTTCGGATGACGAAGCTAAGGAGGGAGATCGGGAAGGGGGGTGTTTTAGCCAGAGCAACACTCGCTGACTTTCCGACCTACATTCCATCTGGGAAGGCTGCCCCTTTCCAGATGAATTTTCGGTTCCCAGACGGGACGGCTCCGGCACGGCTCCGCTTTAGCTACACCTACTGGCTGGCCGAAGACCCCCCGGCTGTCAGAGGATACAGTGGATACGAAGACATCCCGCATTTCGGTAATTTCGACGCACCACTGTGACGTGAGAGTGTTGACCGGCGTCGAAGGGTGACCCGTCATGGCTGCAAGAGGAATCAGCCTCCGGCCCCTCCGTCGGTCAGCATCTCTTTAAACCGCTTCAGCCGGTAGTATGATTCGCGCTCACGCTCGCCTATGTACTGGGGGATGTCTCTCACGTCACGGTGCAGGCCGGGAAGTATCCGTTCTTCCAGCACCCTGATGCGCCGGGAAACCCGCACGATTTCGTCGCCGATCCGTTTCATCTTGCTTTCAAAAGCGGCTATTTCCAGCATCTCCGCCAGAACGGCCTCGAAAAGGGCCGCGGCCTCTTCCAGGTGGGGTGTGGTGTGACGGTAGTCGTACCCGCGCTGGTCCGGGGACCTGACCGGCTCTTCCTGCACCGTGACTTCCCGGTAGGGTAGTCCCATGACGCTCCTGCCGGTAATCTCCACCCCCAGATCCCTCCCGGCCCCACCCTCCAGCGATGCCACGAACTCCTCACCTTCATGGCCCAGGGCGAGGTGCATTTGCGCGAGCGCCCGCGCGTAGGCTGTCCTTATTTCTTCCCGCGAGCGGAGGAACGGGACGGACATGGAGAGGAACTCCCTGATGAGCGCCAGGCGGCGCGCCTTGAGAATCCCGATGCTCCCCGTCACCGAGCGGGTTTTTTCTTTGAGGAGCAGGAGATTGGTCCGGGTCGGGTGGATCATGGTGAAACTCCTCGGCCGCAAGCGAAGGCGCGTGCTGGAGGTGCCCGGAGCCATGCCGCAGGCCGCCAGCTCCCGAGCTATGAGGTTTCCAGGTTGAAGCGCCGCAACAGCGCGATCCCCGCGTCGAGGCTGGCGCTTATGTCCCGGCGCTCCGTCCCCTGGTTGACGAGCTCCCGTTCAAAGGCGTCGGCAAAGTCCAGCATGGTCCGGTCGCTCTCGACCATGCCTTCCCGGCCGACGATCGCCGCCAGGCGGCGCAGATCGCGCCCCTTCGCATACTGCTTGTAGAGGCGGTCGGCCACGGTGCGGTGGTCCTCCCTGGTGCGGCCGCTGCCGATCCCGCGCTGCATGAGCCGGGAGAGGCTGGGGAGGACGTCCACCGGGGGGAATACCCCTTTCTGCTGGAGTTCCCGGGAGAGGACGATCTGCCCCTCGGTGATGTAGCCGGTCAGGTCCGGGATCGGGTGGGTGATGTCGTCCTCGGGCATGGTCAGCACCGGGAGCATGGTGACCGAACCGGGCATCCCCTTGATCCGCCCTGCCCTCTCGTAGAGCGAGGCCAGGTCGGAATACAGGTATCCGGGATAGCCGCGCCGGCCGGGGAGCTCCTCCCGGGCCGTGGAAACCTCGCGCAGGGCGTCGCAGTAGTTGGTCATGTCGGTGATCACCACCAGCACGTCCATCCCCCGGGCAAAGGCGAGAAACTCTGCCACCGCCAGGCCGAAGCGAGGCGCCAGTAGCCGCTCCATGACCGGCTCGCCGGCCCGGTTGATGAAGGCGACGAAATCGCTCTGCATCCCGGCGAGGAGTTCCATGTAAAAGGCGTACTCGTGGTGGGGGAGCCCGAGGGCCACGAACACCACCACGAATGCCCCGCCCCCCGCCAGGCGCGCATTGCGCACGATGGCCGCGGCGATCTCCTTGGCCGGCAGGCCGGCGCTGGAAAAGATCGGCAGCTTCTGCCCCTTGACCAGGGTATTGAGGAGGTCGATGGCCGACAGGCCGGTTTCGATGAACTCCTCGGGGCGGGCCCGCGCCGTCGGGTTGATGGGGGCCCCGGTGATCGGCGCCCATTGCTCGGCAACGTACATGGGCGCTCCGTCGATCGGGAGGAAGGAGCCGTTGAATACCCGGCCGACGGCGTCCGCCGAGAGGGGAGCCTTTTTCACCGCGTCGGTGAATACCAGCGTCGCGGCCAGATCCAGGCCGCGAGTCTCGCCATACACCTGGATCAGCACGGTCTCCCCGTCGATCTTCAGTATCTCTCCTTCAGCGGTCTCTCCGCCTGGGTAGCTGATGCGCACTATCTCGCCGATGCGAGCGGCAAACACCCGATCCGCGAACAGAAGGGGGCCGCGGATGGAGGAGACGGTGCGATAGATGTGCTCGGACAGCCGCATGATCCCCTCCCCTCCCCTTACGCGTCAAGACTGCGCTTTCAGTGCCTCGTCGAGGAAAACGCCCTGCGCCAGCTTCGTCCCGGCCCGGTCGTAGCAATCGACAATCTCGGCGATCCGCGCCACGGTCCGGTCCGGGGCGCAAAAGGCATCGTCGGTGTAGGCGTTCTGGGAGAGGAACTCCTCCCTTATCCGCTGCGCAACCCTCATGACGAGGCGGTCAGCGTCCTGAAGCCCCTCGATCCCGACGATCTCTGCCACCTCGCGCAGGGCCTCCTCGCGCTGCAGCAGCAGCTGGCAGCGCCGCCGCAGCTCACCCCAGCGCGAAGAGACCTGGGCGTTGAAATGGGCGACCATCTCCGGCTCGTAGAGGGAATAGCTCTGGAACCAGCTGATGGCCGGGAAATGGCGGCGGTGGGCAAGGGAGCTGTCGAGCATGAAAAACGCCCCGGCGGTACGCAGGCACGCCTGGGTGACCGGTTCGGTGAAGTCGCCGCCGGGAGGCGAGACGGAGAGTATCATGGAGAGGGAGCCGATCCTGCCGTCCAGGGTCTCCACCACCCCGGCACGCTCGAAGAAAGCAGCCAGCCTCGAGGCGAGGTAGGTGGGGTAACCCTCCTCGCCCGGCATTTCCTCAAGGGACGAAGATATCTCCCGCAGGGCCTCGGCCCACCGGGAGATGCTGTCCGCCAGGAGCAGCACGTGGTAGCCCAGGTCGCGGTAGTATTCGGCCATGGTGACGGCGGTATAGATGGACGCCTCACGCGCCGCTACCGGCATGTTGGAGGTGTTGACCACGACGATGGTCCTCTGCATCAGGGGCTGGCCGCTCCACGGGTCCCTCAGGGTTACGAACTCCTGGAGCAGTTCCGCCATTTCGTTACCCCGCTCGCCGCACCCCACGTACACCACGATATCCACGGCGGCGAACTTGGCGATGGACTGCTCCAGCATGGTCTTGCCGGTGCCGAAGCCGCCGGGGAAGATGGCGGTCCCTCCCCGCGCCAGGGGGAAGAGGAAATCGATGGTGCGCTGCCCGGTCACCAGAGGGAGCGAGGGGGAGAGCTTTTTCCGGTACGGGCGCGCCTTGCGCACCGGCCACGGCACGACGACGGGGATCTCCCGGCCGTCGGCCATCTCTCCCAGCTGCCCGCCCAATGAGAACTCGCCGTCACAGAGCCGGGCAATCCGCCCCCCGCAGGGGGCGGTGACCGGATGGAGAAAGGACCCTTCGTGCACGGCGCCGAGAAAATCGCCGGCGCTCACCTCGTCTCCTCCCCGCTTCGCCGGTGAAAAGCGCCAGATCCGGTCGCGGTCCAGGGGAAAGAGGGCCTCCCCCGCCGTGATGAACGGGCCGGCCAGATCCCGCAGACGCTCGAGAGGGCGCTGCAGGCCGTCGAACATCCCGCAAAGTAGTCCCGGACCGAGTTGCACGGTAAGAGGCGCGTTCATCCCGAGCGCCGGCTCGTTGGCAGCCAGCCCCCGGGTATCCTGGTACACCTGCACGGTCGCGCGCCCCTGCTCCAGCCGCACCACCTCCCCGGTGAGACCGGCCTCCCCCACCCGGACCAGGTCGTAGAGCTTCAGCCCCGGAATGTCGACGGTGACCGTCGGTCCCGCTACCCCCAAGATGCGTCCTTTCATGGCGTCAATCTCACCTGGTATCCGATCACCTTCCGTATCAGGCGTTGGGCGTAATCCTCGGCCACCGTTGCGGCCTTTTCCGGGGCGGGGAGCACCACGAGAACGCCAAACCACCTTCTTTCCATTTCCCTGAAGCGCTCTTCGCCTATCCCCGCCAGAAGGCGCTCGTCCACGATCACGACGCCGCAGTCCGGGTTGCCCATGGCCTGGCAAACGGCGGCCTCGGCCCCGTCCGGTGCCGCAATGAGCTGGGAAACGCCGGCCAGGCTGAAACCGTAACGAGCGTCCCCGGGTGTTATGACCACGATTTTTTTCATCCGATCAACTCCGCGGCCAGGGCCGAGTCCCCGAGTGCCGCGCCGTGGTGCACAAGGCTCGCATTGCGCGCCTCGACGGAGCACCCCCAGAGATAATCGAGGATGCGCCCGATGCCGAGGGGATCCCTGCCGAGCCTCCGCACCTGGCGGGTCAGCCGGCAAAGCAGGAACTGCTCCAGGTTATCCGGCACGGCCGGCAGATCTCCCAGGCCGGGCTGGGAGCGGAGCAGGGCGGCAAGCGCTGCCGCACTCCCTTTTTTCAGCACCTTTTCCAGGCGTTCCGTTGCAATGGTCCCTCCCCGGATCAGGGCACGCGGGTCCTCGAGCTGCCAGCGCATCTGCTTGGCAAGAAAGAGGAGGTTCATCAGGTCGACGAGCGCGCGGAAGAACTCCCTGAGCACCGGGTGGAGCGCCAGGCTCGTCACTCAGCACTGTAGCAACCCAGAACCTCACTTCTTGAGCGGTTCGAACTTTCTCCCGCCGGGAACCACGAACTTGCTGTAGAACTCCACGTAGTGTAGACGGAGCGCGTGAATGGTTGGCGAGAAGACTCCGAGGACCAGGTTGACGGCGTGGAACACAACCGCCAGCAACACCCCGACCACGATGTTGCCGGTCATGCCGGCGAAGCTGTTGGCTACGCGGGCAAGGAGCACCGAGGCGAGCCCGATCGCCATGATCCTGGCATAGGAAATAATGTTGCCGACGTTCTTCAGCAGTTCAAGGGGGGCCAGCAATCCTCCCGAAAAGAACAGCACTGGAATGAGGAACAACAGTATCAGTATCAGCGGCCTGGCGAGAAGCCGCGGAACTATTTCAACCAGCGAGAGGAACAGCACGGCCAGGCAAAGCACGGCGACTACATTCACCAGCTTGAACAGTGCCTCGCGCCCGGTTTTTCTCTTCAGGGCTGTGACAACTCCGAGCAGGAGCCCGAGTATGACATGTGCCATGCCGATGGAAAGAGCGAAATAGAGCATCGGCACAATGGCCTGGCGCCGCTCGATGATGAACGCACCTTCCATCCCGAGGAGCCGTGCCCCGACCTCACCGAAGAACTCGCCGTAGAGAACGCCGAACAGGATGGTATAGCAGGAAGAGATGAGCAGAATCTTCGCCGCGTCCCGGACCGTGTCCCGTTTTCTGAAGAGCCTCGCCAGGGCCAGGGCGAGCCCCAGCAGGATGATCCCGTAACCGGCGTCACCCAGGATCATGCCGAAAAAGAGCGGGAAACCGATGGCGATGAAGGGCGTCGGATCAAAAGATGCGTAACGCGGCAGCGGCAGGAGCCGGGCGAACAGTTCGAAGGGGCGGAAATAGGGTGGATTGCTCAGGGAAACCGGGACCTGGTCCAGGTCCTGTTCCAGTACCTGCTTCTTCTCAACGACCACCTCGCCGCCGAACGTGCTGTCTGCCTCTTTCTCAAGCCTTGCCAGATCCTGCTCCGGCGTCCAGCCATGGATAATGAAGCACATGCAGGTCTGGTGCAGGTACGCTACGTTCTTGAGCAGGGCGAGACGGTCGTCGATCCAATCCCGCACCCGCGCATAGATGGCTCCCCAGCGCTGGGCAAACCGTGCCAGTTCCCCGTCGATGGCGGCAAGCTCGGCAGTCGCCTCCTCGATTCTTGTCTGCAGAATGCTGATCTTTTCCAGGAACGGGACCTCCGCCAATGCCTCCGGGAAGGTCATCTCCGGGACATGCTGCTCACCGAGAAGGGAGCGCACCTTTTCCGCAATCCCCTTTTCCAGGATGATCAGGCCGGCGAGGGTGCCGTCTGCCGCCCTGTTGCTAAGAATTTCGAACCGGTCCTGTGTCAGCCGGGACATGACACGCATCAGTTCTTCCAGTCCCTCCGGCTCCCTGATGGTCACCCCGATGAATTCCAGGCCGCTCTTCAGACTCAACCTGCTCAGGTGGGGTTCCAGCGCGCCAAGGAAAGCGTTGTATCTGTTCAGTTGAGCCAGTTCCTTCTGGAGGGACTCCCTTTTCCTGCACCACTCCCGGCAGATGGCACCGTGCCTCTGGACGGTTTCGGCTATGGATTCCAGCACGCTGCCGGGGTCGAGATAGCTCTGTCGTGCCTCCAACCGCGGCAGGCAGGAAAAGAGCTCGTCAATCCTTGCCCGGAGTTCCTCGTAAAAGACCCGTTCAGCCACGGTCTTTTCATCGAGGAGCAGCGCGCGTACCATCTTCTCGTCCCCCGCCGCGATAAAACCGGTGCTGTCCTGTTCGATCTGGACCAGCCCCAGTTCACGCAAAAGGGTCAGCACCTCCAGAAGCATCCCATTGGGTCCGGCGATTTGGACTTTGACCATCCTGGCAATCATCGGTTTTGCTCCCGGATGATCTTGGGGAGATGCTTCCAGATGCAGCGCTCAAGGGTCTCATCATCGAGACCTTCCAGCTGTTGCGCCCGAATTGTCGCACGGCGCACGACGGCATCGGCACGCACCTGCGCTTTGGTTCTGGCGGCCGCCACGGTTAGCCCAACGGATGCCGCCAAGCGCTCACCTTCCCGGGTGGCCGTCTCCTCCAGCTCTCGCCGAAGGGTGTCCAGCATTTCCGCCGCGCGTCGCTCCTCAGCTGCCAGCCGTTGCTCGATTTCGCGTTCCACTGCAATGATGGAGATCAGGATATCGTTTCCCATGCCGGTCCCCGTGTCAGTAGATAAAAATCTTAGCACCAGATTAGCCAGTGTAAATTGTTTATTTATCCAATTCACCTCCTGTGACTCCCAAGCACGGATGAAAGCAGATCCAGTTCAGCGCCCCTGGTGTAATTGCCGCCATACTCGCATGAACAGAGAGCGATCCGCTCTTCAGAGCTTGGCTTGGTACGTTCTCTGGCAATGCCCGCCGCTGTCCCATACTTTTTCCCGACTGGAATCTGTTTCATCTAATCGCTCGCCATTTCTTTGCACCGCGCCTGTTCGTGTGATAGGGACCTCTAGACCTTGACAGGGAGGGGACTGCTGATAATCTAATGTCGGAGGTGAATGTTGGCCAGAGTCAACTTTAAATACGTTACTATGGTTCTCATCGTGATTGCCGCCGGCGCCGCGATTCTGAGTTTTTGCGGGAGCAATCCATACCACCAGACTCAGGCGGCCGGGGTTCTGACCATGCAGGATTGCCTCAAATGCCATTCAGGCTCTCCGGCAAAGGCGGTCTCTATCTGCCTTGGCAATGAATGTCTCTACAGTAAAAGCCATTCGATCATGCGTCCTTATCCGCCTATTGCCAAATCTAGCGATTACGCGCCCCTAAGTGATATCGAAAAAGCGGGCTGCGTACTCGAGAATGGCAAAACCACCTGTCTTTCTTGCCACGATCTCACTAAACCACCTCCTCACCTCATCCTGGAAGGTGACAAACTCTGTTCCATATGTCACCTCTACTACTCTTCAGGGCGACCACACTGATTTCACTTAGCTCCCCCCATCTCTGCCAATGATGTCTTACTCGCCGTCGGGATGAACAGACAGAACTCCTGGAGGTCATGGAGGACCGCTACGGCAGAAGGTCAATTATCAGCCAACTGCCAATGCATGACCGGTGCAAGGAGGAGTGCCATGAACGACCAGGAACTGGATTTCACCATTGAGCGCCTGGGGGAGTGCCACTTCCCATCCCCCATGCAGGGAGGGCGGTTCACCGGTGACCGGGAGCGTATCCTTTATCATTCATGTTACGAGGATCTGCGCCCCTTCATAGACGCGGGTAGGGAACCTCCGGCCCTGGAGTTGGCCGGCCCGCGCGAGAGGATGTTTTTCGACCCGTCGGCCCTCGCCTGCGGTATTGTCACCTGTGGTGGCCTCTGTCCAGGGATCAACGACGTGATCCGCGCCGTGACCCTAAGCCTCTACCACCACTATGGAGTACGGAGGGTCTACGGTTTCCGCTATGGCTACGAGGGACTGGTGCAGCGCCACGGCAACACCCCCCTCATCCTCACCCCCGAGGCGGTGGATCAGATCGGCGAGCTGGGGGGGACCATCCTCGCCTCCTCCCGCGGCCCCCAGGACCCGGCGGAAATGCTAGATTACCTGGAGCAATTAGGGGTCAGCATCCTCTTCGCCATCGGTGGCGACGGCACTCTGAAGGGTGCCGCGAAGATTGCCGAAGAGGCGGCCCGGCGCGGCAGGCCCATAAGCGTCATCGGCATCCCCAAGACAATCGACAACGACATATCCTTCCTCCAGAATACCTTCGGCTTCGAGACTGCCGTCGACGAGGCCCACCGGGCCATCTACTCTGCCCACACCGAGGCGACCGGAGCCCGCAACGGTATCGGGCTGGTGAAGCTTATGGGGCGCGACTCGGGTTTTATCGCCGCCTACTCGACCCTGGTCGACAGCCAGGTCAACTTCTGCCTGGTTCCGGAGACTCCTTTTACCTTCAGCGGGTTGCTGCGTAGTCTGGAGGATCGCCTGAGGCGGCGCGGTCATGCGGTTGTCGTGGTCGCCGAGGGAGCCGGCCAGGAGTTGCTGGCAACCTCGGGAGAGCACGACGCGTCGGGCAACCTGAAACTCGGCGACATCGGCACCTGCCTGCGGGACGCCATCAGGGGGCACTTCTCCGGGGTGATGGAGATCAACCTCAAGTATATCGACCCAAGCTACATCATCCGCAGCCAGCCGGCCAACTGCCACGACTCGGCTTTCTGCCTGCTGCTCGGCCATAACGCCGTTCATGCCGCCATGAGCGGCCGGACCGGCATGGTGGTCGGGTTCTGGAACCATCAGTTCACCCATGTCCCCATCGCGCTGGCCACCCGTCAAAGGAAGAAGATAGATCCCGAGGGGCGGCTCTGGAACAGCGTCCTGGCGTGCACCGGACAGCCGAGGGAGATGCGCTGACGGTTCGGACCGTCACAGGAGGTAAGTGAATATGTTTCAAAGAGTGCTCATGGTCGATCCGTCCACCGGCTTTTACAAAACAAAAAAGTACGGTTTCGACCGCTATTTCGGGCCGGTCGACCTCGGCATCCATCTGACCGAGGAGCTTCAGAGTCTCAACTTTGGGGTGGGGATCTTTGCCGGCTCGATCTTTCCGGGTTCGAACCGCATGGTGGTGACCGGTTTTTCTCCCTGCTGGCAGGGCTACTACATAAGCTCCATGGGCGGCGCGGGGCTTGTGTTCGACAACCTGGGGATCAACATGCTGAGTCTGGTGGGCAAGGCCCCCGTCCCGTCGGTCCTCTACCTGAACCGCAATCACGGTGAAGAGATCGAGGTCGAGGTGGTCCCCGTCGATGTGGAGGCGATCTGGAAATCGGGGCGAACCGGGGTCTACTCCCTCACGGACAGGGTCTACGAGATGTTCGGCACGCGGTACGAGAACGACCCGCGCATCCTGGTTGCCGGCCCCGCGGCCCTGCACACCGATATGGGAGGCATCATGTCGGTCCCCATCAGCCGTGGGAAGATCAGCTATGTCGACACCTGGGCCGGCCGCGGCGGCCTGGGTAGCGCGATGGCCCAAAAGCACGGCATCATAGCGGTCATCTACGGCGGCACGGTGGTGCAGCAGGACTTCAGGGACCACAAGGTGGCCGATGACTGGTTCAGGGACAAGTACAACCTGCGCCTGCTGGAAAAAGACAAGGAGGCGACCCGCAAGTACCGCTACGACGAGAAGGTAAAAACCGGCGGCACCTTCGGCGTGAACTACGCCAGCATGGGTGGCAGGATCATGGCGTTTAACTATCGCACCATCTACCAGACCGAAGACGAGCGGACCGGCCTGCATCAGGACTTCGTGGTGAACCACTACCTGAAGCAGTTCAACGAGGAGACCATCGCCGCCAAACAGCAGGCCACCTGTGGCGAGCCGTGCATGGCGGTTTGCAAGAAGATGAACGGCATCTACAAGAAGGACTATGAACCTTACCAGACCATGGGACCCCTGTGCGGCGTATTCGACCAGCGCGCCGCGGAAAGACTCAACCACCACTGCGACGCCATGGGCCTTGATGCCATCTCCGGAGGGGGAGTGCTGGCATGGCTGATGGACCTTTTGGACGGGAAACAGCTGACCATGGAAGAGCTCGGGGTCACCAGGGTGCCGCGCTGGGATACGGCGGGTTTCGATGTCATCAACGATTCGATGCACAACGCCGAGCTCGGATGCGAGCTCATCGACGCCATTCTTGAGCGGCGCGGCATCCTCGATTTCAGGGAGGGGGTGCGCAAATGGAGCCGGATCCATTCACGCAGGAAGGGTGCCGTCCTCCATGACCGCCTGGTTTACATCGCCTTCAGCCGGCGGGGCTGGATGGTCCCCAACCAGTACTGGGTTTCCGGCGCGCTGGCCCCCATGACCATCATGGGGAAATACTACATGATTTACAGCTATGATTTCATCCCGCCCCGGACCCTGGGAAGAATGTGCGCCGACCGCATGAAGAAGGAGCTCATTCTCGACAACCTGGGCATCTGCCGGTTCCACCGTGGCTGGGCTGAAGAGATGCTCCCCGAGGTCATGGGCTCCCTATACGGCTGCAAGGACCAGTTTCTGCGCTCCATCGACGTCCTGGCCAGCCGCCTGAACAGCCGCAACAGCCCCATCTTCTGGGAATCGGAGCGTAATATCGACTTTCTGCATACCTTTTTGAAGCGCAAGAGGGAGATTGACAACGACGGGCACCCCGAGCTTTCGGTCTGGCTGGAAAAGTTCGACCAGAACCGGGTCGAGGCCGCCAGGGATTTCTGGTACGAGACCCTCAAGGGGATCAACGAAAGCCTGCTGGAATTCTTCTGATACAGGGCAAAACAGCGGGGCCGGATTAATAATCCGGCCCCGCTGTTATTGGCACTTGGCCCTGGGCAGTCCCACCACTGCTTCTGGTCAGTTCAGCCACGGCGCTATAGGGTTTCAAATCTTCGTCCGCAAGACACTCCGAACTTATTTTCCTGGCAATGATTCAACGAAGTCAAACAACTCGCTTATATTTAAGGGCTTATGGAAAATCTTGTTAAACTTGGTTCCGACAAGACGCAGATCATTATGAGAGAGTCCAGTCATAACTATGACAGGCGTTGTGTTTCCTTGAAGCCTCATAATTTCTGTAGCCGATGCTCCATCAAGATCCGGCATCATTAGATCTGTGATGACTACATCAAACGTTTCATCGGTAGCGATGGTCAATAACTCAACTCCATTTGGGACGGATATCACATCATACCCGCGCATGGTAGCGGCAGTTACCAGCATTTCTCTGGTAAACTGATCATCCTCTGCAATTAGAATCCGTTTTGACATAAAAGCAGTTTCCTCATTAATGGCGTTCCCCGATACCTGCATCAGCGTGGTATATATTACCATATCCCAAGTGACACCTCAACCCTGACCATTAACACGAGCCTGCACTTTCTTGATTCCATGACCCAAGAGCACCATGGGTCATCTCATCCCTTGTCGGGACGTTACATTAGTAAAACCAGCCTGTTAGCTTGAATGGAGTTTACAGTTTCTCCAGAAGTGCGCCGAATCGTTCCACAAGGATTTTCACTTCATTCTCGATGCGCTCGTCTGGTGCCCCGATCGCCACCGGACCGAAATGCCCTATTCCGGTGAGCCCCTGCACCACGCAGCCGTGGATCAGGAAGGTTTTGAGGATATCAAGCAGCACAGTGTCGCCCCCTCCCCCGATGAGTCCCTCTGAGGTGAAGGCTGCGGCGGCCTTCCCCTCCAGTTTCTTGTAGTACTTGATGCTCTCGTCAATGAATTTTTTGACGGGCCAGGCCATGGTGCCGAAGTAGTTGGGCGAACCTACAATGAATCCGTCGTAGCCCGGCAGGGAATCGATCTGCACTTCCTCCACCGGTATCAGATCCGCCTTGATGCCTCGGGCGGTCAGCCCGTCGGAAATCAGCTCCGCCATTTTCTTGGTGTTGCCGCTACGCGAATAGTAGGTGACGAGCACGGTTTTCATAGATAAGTCTCCTTAATACCGGTCAGTCCTGTCATTGGATAGTATTCGACTCCGCAGCAGTGGCGCCGGTGATATTATCGCCGATATTCAGTCTGCACGCGAGCACCGTATGGAGAATTATCGGTGAAAAAGTATGCTATCGACACTAATGCGCTTATCCGTGGGTGACGAGCTCATTGCCGGGAGGTGCTGAAAAACTTCACCACATCATGCAGCTCCTCTGCCAGCGTGGTCAGCGCCTCAGCGGCAGCGGCCGAATCCTGGGCGCCCCTGACGGTAGAGTGGACGACCTGGGTGATTTCCTGGATGTTGCTGCTTATTTCCGACGTGGTCTCCGTCTGTTGTTCGGCTGCGGTGGCAATCTGGTTGACCTGCATGGTGACGTCGTTGATCTGGGTGAGAATATCCTGCAGCGCCCGGCCCGATTTCGCTGCCTCCTCGGTTCCCTTTTGCACCTCCCGGACCCCTTCCTCCATGGAGGAGACCGCGCCCTTGGTCTCCAGCTGGATGGCCTTGATCATTGCGCCTATTTCCTTGGTAGCCTTGGTCGTGCGCTCGGCAAGCGCCCGCACTTCGTCGGCGACCACGGCAAACCCCCTCCCCTGGTCACCGGCACGGGCCGCTTCGATGGCCGCATTGAGCGCCAGCAGATTGGTCTGATCGGCGATGTCCTCGATGGTGCCGATGATTTCGCCGATCTGATCCGATCGCGAGCCGAGGCTTTCCACCGTCCGTGCCGAATCCCGGACCCGTTCCGCTATCCTGCCCATTCCCCGTACCGTTTCCTGCACCACTGAAGCGCCGGTGGTGGCTGATTCGGCGGCCAGTTTCGAGCTCCGGGCGGCCAGGTTGCAATTATGGGCAATTTCCGTGGAAGTTGCCGCCATCTCCTCGCTGGCCGTTGCCACGGTTCCGACCTGGGCAGCCACCTCCGCCGCTCCGGCAGCCATCTGGGACGATGTGGCAAAGGTTTGATTCGCGGCAGACGCCAGCTGCAGGGAGTTTCCCCCCAGATGTGAGAAGATGCCGTCAAGTTTGTCGATGAATGCGTTGAACAACGAGCCCATGGTGCCAAATTCGTCGCGGGAGGAAATGTCGAGGTGCCTGGTCAGGTTTCCTTCGGTGATGACCGTCAGCATCTTAATCATACTGTTGAGCGGCTTTATGATGCTCCGGTACAAAGCGATGGACGAGACGATACCGACTATGATCGCCAGCAGGGCAAATACGACAATTATCATCTCCGTTTTGCCGCTGTAGGAGCTGACAGCCACCTTTTTATCCTGCATGGCCTTATGCCACCGTTCCGTCGCCTCGTCAGCCAGCTTGTTGATACCGTTCATGGTGTCGCGGGCAGCGCCGAGTGCGGCATCCCCGTCTTTCGGGGTTTTCAGTTCCCCCGCCTGTATCCGGCCATAAACCGCCGAGAATCCCGCTCCGTAGAGAGAAAGCCCCTCCTTGATCTTTTTGATGGTCTCCCGGTCCTTATCCCGGTCGGCAATCTTCTCCAGTTCAGCAAGCTTGCTTTCCAGCAGGCTCAGCTGAGCGTTCCATTTGGGGAAATCTTTTTTAGCCCGTTCATCGGTAGAGCCCATGCGGATGAAAATGTTCTTCTCGTAACGGCGTAACTCAAGGGCCACCGAACGGATTGCGGAGAACCCTTCCGAGACCATCGCGTCACGATTGAGCAGTTCCATGGTCACAGCCGTGGTGGAACGAACCCCCTGGTAGCCGGCAACTCCGACCAGCACCATCATAAGCAGGATGACCGACAGAAACAGGCCAACGCGCATTCCGACTTTCATAGTATTCCCAATCATTGATGATCCTCCTCAATTCCTTGAATACTATGTGTGTTCGGCCCCTGGCAGAAAAACTTTAAGCAATACTCCCTTGTAACCAATTGTTATTTATTAATATTTAGCATTCCCTGGCGACTGAAGTGATGACGGGCCGCCAAAGTAGTTATTCCGACAGCATGGATTGAGGGGATTCGAGTATTTGTCTTTGGAAGCATAAAGCAAAATCAGCACACAGATTTGACGGATTGAACGGATAACGGCAGATTAACCAAAGTCCTTTTAATCCTGTAGAGACGCATTGCATGCGTCTCAGCACTGTAGCAATCGCCAAGACTAATGTCCCCTCAACTTGAGCATGCAATGCGTCTCTACGCACGGAAGGAACGTCCGCATGCTTATTTAATTTGAGTGGAAATAACCTTTCGCCAGGCACATTGCATACCGGGTAGAGACGCATTGCATGCGTCTCAATCTTTTCAAACCCTGGCGGCATCAATACATCCCGAGACGCATGCAATGCGTCTCTACACCTCTTCTAAAAAAGGCTGGTAAAAAACCATTGGCCCAAGGTAACTATTCAGCACCAGTCGACCAATCACAAACAATCCAAAGCATAAAGCCTCACCACAGAGGTACACAGAGGTACACAGAGGAAAATCAAAACCTGATTTATGTTTGAAACAAAAAGGCCTTAGCCTTTGGTTTAAGATTTCCTCTGTGTTCCTCTGTGCCCTCTGTGGTGAGGCTTTTGACTGTTTGGCAAAAAGAGGGCAAAAAGAGGGGGACGCCCTTGTTTTCTCGCGTTTCCCCAAGAAACGCACAAATTCAAGGACATCCCCCTCGCAGTTTCAAACGATGGTCGGGCCGCTGGTGAGTGGCAGCGCTACTTCACCTATGGGAACCTCGTGTCGGTCAGCGTTTTCAGGAAGGCGACGATCGCCTCCTCCTCCGCCGGTGTCAGACCGAGATTGCCCACCTCGCTGGTGTTCATGTTGGCCGCGTACTCGGGTGCGGGCCAGCCGACCTCAGGTACGTCGCGGGTGTTGTAGAAGTGGACGATCTCCTCAAGGCTCTTGAAGAAGCCGTTGTGGCCGTACGCCTTCACGAAGCCGGAGCTCGGCCGCTTGTCGACGTTGCGCAGTGTCGGCACCTTGAATTTACCGAGCTCCGGTTCGTAGACCGACACGTCGGAACCGGCGCTTTTCAGGTACCCGCCGAGACCCAGGTCGACCCAGGACGCGCCCAGAGGATTGAACTCGGGTTCCGAATAGAACGGGTTCATCGGATTTTTCGGCGCACCGAGGTTGTCGTATGTGAAGTCGGTGAACAGCACCTTGCCGCTGGCAGCATCGGCGGTGCTCGTGTGGCAGTTGGCGCACTTCGCCCTGCCGTTGAACAGTGTGAGCCCCAGCATCTCCTGCGCGGTCAGTCCGTTGCCAGTCTTGAGGTAAGTGTCGAACCGCGAGTTGAACGGGCTAACCTCTGTGGACCGCTCGTATGCGGCAATCGAGCGGCCGATCATCTGGTACGCCTTCTCGACGTCATCGAAGGCGTGCGCGCCCCACACCGCGGATGACTTCAGCTTGGCGAAGATCACACCGCACCGCGCACACGAAGGAATCCCGTCCGCTTGCTCAAAGTTGCACTTCGGGCAGATCATCACCCCAGTTTCTCCTCTTTTTCAGGTCCCGCCCCCTCGTGGCGCTCCCTCTCCCCTCCAGGCCGACTCTCCGCTCCAGACTCTCCTGACCCTCCAGTATCTCCCACCTCCGATAAAACAATCTCCAGAAATTCCTCCTTGCCCATCAGTTCCCATTGAATGTCTTCATCAAGCGGCTGTGAGGAAATAAGAACGGAGGTTTCAGAACTGGATTTATACAGAGAATAGTATTCCGGTTCTTTGGAATAGTCACGATAAGCAAATAATTTTGTCCCGTCGCTGAAAAGGCAATTGAGAGCGGAAAATTTGTATTCCTGCTTGATTATGGAAACTGTATCAAGAAAGGCCTGGCCCAGTTCGAGAGACTGAGCACTCATAAAATGATAGAAGAGGACTTCCGTATCGAGGGCATCTTCCCCGAGACCTGGAACCGTTATTGCCGGAATTAACCCCTTGTAGTCATATACCGTTCCATTATGAGCAAAAACCACGTTGTTGTAATGGAAAGGATGGGCGTGCCTGGTGCAGGTGGTGTCATTCCAGGCAGACTTGCGCAGATGAAGGATCACCACCGGAGATCTCCCTATCCCGCTTAATATGCCGATGACTTTGTCCGCTTCATCCAGAAGATTGCCTCCACTTTTGTGAACTATCAGTTTCCCGCCCTGATAGAAGGCCAGCCCCCAGCCATCCCCGTGCCCAGGAGGATCACCGGCCATAACTGTGCCGGTACGCGCGAGTTCACAGAAATTCCTGACTATTTTATCATGCCTGGAATATTCAAAATTGGTGACACCAAGAAGTCTGCACATCAGAAGAAAAACCTCGCTACTGTAACGGCCACAATTATCCCGACCAAATCCGCAACCAGACATACCGGCACAAGATAACGGGTGTTCTTGATGCTTATTGCGCCCAGGTAAACTGCCAGCACGTAAAAGGTGGTCTCCGCGCTACCCATGATGACTGCAGTCATTTTAGTGGCCATTGAGTCCGGACCGGTGGTTTTGACTATGTCGGTAAAAAGTGCGGTGGAGGCGCTGCCGGAGAGAGGTTTGATGATCGCCATGGAAATGACTTCAATGGGAATATCCAAGAAAGAGAACAACTGGTAAAAGCCGTTTCTTATGAAGTCAAAAGCACCTGAAGCCTGGAAACCTTTGATGGCGACGAAAATAGTTAACAGATAAGGGAATATGTTAAGGATAATGCCCGGCCCTTCTTTGGCCCCCGCAATAAAGGAATCATAAACCGCGACCTTTTTAAAAGTCCCGTATAGTATCGCGAACAGAATGAATAACGGAATGATAAGCAGTGACAGGTAATTGACGTACTCGATCATTTAAGCACCTTCCTGAAACTGAATAATATCACTAAGGCTGCTATTGCAGATATAACGGTGGCAATCAGCACCGGAAGCACGACCGCGGCCGGGTTTTTGGCGTTGTAGCTGGCAAGTATCCCGATCACAGAGAACGGGATGAATTGGATGCTGGCAGTATTGATTACGATGAAGATCATCATTTCAAAGGTGATAGTGCCTTTGTCCTCGTTGAGCGTATCGAGTTCCTGCATGGCTTTGATCCCCAGAGGGGTGGCGGCGTTACCAAGACCAAAAAGGTTGGCCAGTACATTTAGAGTGATGGCCGAAATCGAAGGATGATCACCGGGTATGTTTTTGAACAGGCGCGAAATGATCGGCTTGAACAAATGCGCGATCCGGAAAATCAGCCCGGAATCTTCGAGTATCCTGGTTATCCCCATCCAGACCGAAACGATGCCGAGCAGAAAAAGAGATATCTCGACCGCAGATTTGGCACCCTCAAAAATTGATTTGGTAAAGGGTTCCAGATTACCTGTGAATATGGCAAACACGATGCTGACGGAAAGTAAGATCAGCCAGATCAGGTTCATTATCTTGCCCCGGGAAATGACATGTTCTTTATCACCAGTGTCTTTTTATGCGTATTCAGCTCTACCTCTGCACCTATAGGCATAGTTATTTTATTGACAACATGGCCTACATAAGAGCAATGGACAACCGGAAAATTCAGCTCCATTTGTGATGCTAAAATGTCGTAAACCTGCCTGCTTTTGATACCACGGAAATCGCCAAGGATAACAGCTTTGACTCCCTTGAATTTACCGGCCAGAATCCACTGTGTCAGATAGCGATCGACCTGATGCAGCTTTTCATCGACATCTTCAAGGAAAAGTATTGAATTGTCTGTCTCGACTTCCCAGTTCGTATCAATCAGAGCCGTAATAGTAATGAGATTTCCACCCTTGAGAATACCGGTCGCAATGCCGGAATTATAGACTTTTACAGGGACGCCCTTAAACAGGTTTTTCTCAGGGTAGCCTCTGACAGCGTTCATAAATGAGTCGACTGTAAATGCGGTCGGCGCATCCAGATTGATCACCATTGGGGCATGCAAAGTCACCACTCCGGTACGCTCATAAATCGGGTTGAGCAACGCGCTCAAATCGCTGAAACCGGCTATGATTTTGGGATGTTTTTTTATCAAATCGAAGTCGATAAATGGCAGAGATTTCATGGCGCTATACCCGCCGCGCTGGGCCAGGATTATATCGGTACCAGGATCCGCATACGCCCTATGTATCTGGTCTGCTTTCTCCCGTGCGGAGGGGAGCACCTTTGGAAATTCCGGATTGATCACATTAAAACCCAACTTTGAGAGTTGCCTGATTCCACCCGTGAAATCACGTTTCTTCTCTATCAAATAACTTGGTGTAACAATAAAGACATTATCCACTCGCTACCTCGCAATTCAAAAACAATAAAAGTAGTATTTTGCGCTCAAATCCGCCCCACGCGCCACCCCAACTTGCACAACTTGCACAACTTGCACAACGTCACCAACGTCGCCCCGCCCTTGCTCCCTCGCTCTTTGCCGCTTTTGCGCCGGAAGATCAGTCGCCAAGACAAGTTTGCACACTGCGCGCACTCTCGAGCCAGTCATGGTCCAACGGCACAGTCTTGCGTTTGCCGACGACATCCTTGAGCGCCACCGGCTTGACACCCTCGCCACGCGCAGCCACCATGACGCCGAATTCACCTTTATTGATGAGATCGGCACAGGCTGTACCCAGGCGTGTGGCCAACAGACGATCTCCCGCCGAAGGTGTCCCCCCGCGTTGCAGGTAACCCAAAATCGTGAGGCGTGATTCCAGACCGGTAAGTTTTTCCAGTTGTTGGGCCAGAAGCAGACTATTGCCCGGCATGTGGCCTGCAACCGCGTCCTTAGCCGACTGTTTTTGTTCTTTTTGCTTGCTCCCTTTGTCCTTGCTCGCCTCCAGTTTGGCGGCGGCTTGCAGGGAAATGGCCCCTTCTGCCACCGCAACAATACTGAAGCCCTGTCCATTGCGACTGCGTCGCAGGATCGCTGCGGCAACTTTCTTAACATCGTACGGTATTTCCGGAATTAAAATAACATCGGCCCCGCCGGCAATGCCTGAACCTAAAGCGAGCCAGCCGGCCTTGTTGCCCATCAGCTCAAGAATGATGATGCGGTGATGGCTATGGGCAGTACTGTGTAACCGGTCGATCGCCTCCGTGGCAATTCCGAGAGCGGTATCGTATCCAAAGGATACATCGGTCATGGCCACGTCATTGTCGATCGTCTTAGGCAGTGTAATCACGTTCAGGCCCTGTTTCATGAGGTGATAGGCGTTTTTTTGTGTCCCGCCACCGCCCAGACAGACTAACCCGTCCAAATGGTGCTTGCGGTAATTGTCGACAATGACATCGGTCATATCCCTCAGCTTGCCGGCAACAGGCATGGCGTAGGGCTTGTCACGGCTGGTACCCAGAATAGTCCCTCCCAACGTGAGAATGCCCGAGAGCGCCTCTGAATCCAGCATTTGTGTCCGGTTCTCCATCATACCGCGAAAGCCGTCACGGAATCCGAGCACCTTCATGTCATAACGTCCCAGGAGGGCCTTGCCGACTCCCCGGATAGCCGCATTCAGTCCAGGGCTGTCACCGCCGGAAGTTAGGATGCCAATCATTTTGCTCATGGCTTGTTGTCCTTTCTGTTATGAATTCCCGAATCTTTTATCGCACCAGACAAAGTCAAAACCAGCACACGGATTGAACGGATGATACGGATAACGGCAGATCAACCTGAATTCTTTTTCCTGCGTAACTATTCAGCATATGCAAAACCTTTTCTTTTAGCAGGTTTCGTAACGTAGGGGCGACCCGGTGGGTCGCCCTCTTGCCAAGGCCGACCAGAAACCTTGCACGGGGGAACCGAAATCGAAACCAGGGCGACCCACCGGGTCGCCCCTACGGGTCCGGGATTCCGCCATATATACCAGTTCTGGGCCGGGTGACGGACCCCCCTGACGCTTTTCCGCATCACTGCGCACCCTCTTTCAATTTCCCCAAAAGCAATCAGGGACTTGCACCCGCAGCATCCTCTGGCACGGTACCTGCTCATACCTAGTACCCAGTCCAGCTTGAAATAACGGGGAACAGTTCAACACCGGCTGTTGTTTTTTGTAGGTTGGTGGTGAGCGGTCTCATCGTGAACCCCAACGTTGCTATGTTGGGGTTCACGATGGAGCTGTTCACCCCAACCTACCGTCGGCAAAAGACGAAGTTTTAAGCTGGACTGGGTACTAGAGAGATAAATCTGCCGGCTAAAAGAATATCGGCTGCCTGCTGGCCATTTTGCATACCCGTCAATCCGCTCTGGTGATCCTCCATCATACCAGAAACAAAGCGGGGAGTTGGCATTTACCGGTGCAGCACTGCATGCTTTCAACAACGAGGTCGGATATGATACTGGATAAGGTCGCAAAGATAGCTTCTAAGTCCGTCGTCAGAAAGGACAAAGTCTGCTGCTGCAGGAAGAGACACAAACGCCATATATGCGAGTCACGAGCAAAAGGAAGGACCCATGAGATTAATCAGCAGATCCAAAACCCAAATTTCGCCTGTGGTATCTGTGGTGAGGCCGCCGATTCAGACGAAGACATCTGCTTGCCAGTTCCACTTTTCATTTGATCCAACGGGGACGGCAGGGTCAGGATTGAGCGATTTGATATAGAAGAAATTCGCCTTCCTACCTCGATAAGTTACATAACTTATCAGCATCCCATTCGGCCTTCTTATGGTTGTTCCTTGCAGAAATCGTATCTACCCACGCCTTGAACCAGCAGGTATTTTGAAGTTTTACCGGCCAAATTGACTACCCGGTGGACTAGGCCGGGAGTCACCAGGAAGCGCTGGCCCGGTTCCAGTACAAGAGTACCGTCAGGATTCTTCGTTTCCACCCGGACCTTTCCTTCCAGACAGACGAGATAGTCGTGAACTTGGCTGTGGAAGTGCCACTCTGTTGCGCCCCCATCAGACAGTTCCATCTCACGTACCAGAACCTCGTCAGTCCTGATGATATCTTCATTGCTCATCTGTTGCGTCCCTCTCAATTTGTAGATCACCAGTTCAGGGAAGTTACGGAGGTCGAAATGAATTCCCCCGCCCCTTCGATCACTTCCGTACGCTTAATCCGCTTTCAAACGCATACCAAGAGTTCTGTACGCGTCGAATGCTCTTGTTTGGGCGAGGTGCGCTACCCGGTCCTTTTGCCGATCGGGTGGACCGAGGTTGCCTTGAAGGAAGCATATACCGCGCATCCCTGGGAAAGCGCCAGAGCCGCGAACGATTCACGCGTGACGTACGAGGTGAGAGGAAAACCGCAATCAAGCTTCAGCCGGAGAAAGGGACCCATTGACGCGATCTCGACGATCCTTGCCGGATAGACGTTCCTTGCGCTGGTCTTATGCGCGGGATTGGCGATGCTCACCGTTACGTTCTCGGGACGGATGCAGCAATATACCGCGTTGCCCGGCAATCCGCTTCCGATGGCATCTATCTCGTGCCCCCCGACGAGGACGGCCATCTGCTGCTCGACATTGCTGAGCACCACTCCTTCAAGGATGGTCTCCATGCCGACGAAGTTGGCGACGAACTCGTTCACCGGAGAGTTCATCACCGCCGCGGGAGTGCCGTCCTGAACTACCGCGCCGCCGTTAAGTACTACTACCCGGTTCGACAGCCTGAGCGCCTCCGACTGGTCGTGGGTCACGAGTATCGCCGCAATCCCTTTCTCGCGGATGATCTTGTCCATGTCGTCGGTGAGCGACTGCCGGGTCGGAGCGTCGAGGTTCGCGAAAGGCTCGTCGAAGAAGATCATCTCCGGTTCCACCGCGAAGGCCCGAGCCAGGCTGACGCGACGGGCCTCCCCACCCGAGAGCTTGCGGGCGGAGCGCCCTGCCATGTCGGCCAGATTGAAGCGCTCCAGGTAGGTCATCACCCGACTGCGTATCTCGGCCCGCCCTACCCCCCGGATCTTCAGGCCGCTCGCCACGTTTTCGTAGACGGTGCTGTCGAAAAGCATCGGCTCCTGCAGCACCATGGCTATCTTGCGGCGCATGTGCAGCCGGGAGGCATCGGACTGGATCTCCTTGCCCCGGTACCAGACAGAGCCGGATGCCAACTTGAGAAGACCCATGATGGAAAGGAGCAGGGTTGACTTCCCAGCTCCGTTTGGCCCGATCAGTGAGACGAATTCCTTTTCGTACAGGGAAAATGAGGGTATATCGAGTATCCGGACGCCGCCTCGATCTACCTTCAGGTCTTTCAGGTCGAGCATGCTGTGTGGCTGCTTCATCTGGGCCTTTCCCGCTGCTGGATATGGGTGAGTACATAGTTGATCACGAAGCAGAATAGCAGAAGAATGAGGGAGAGGGCAATGGCGACATCGAAATTGCCCCTCCCGGTCTCCATGACCGTTGCCGTCGTGAGCACCCGCGTGTACCCCCTCACGTTGCCGCCGACCATGATCGAGGCGCCGACCTCGGAGATCACTCCGCCGAAACCCGCCATCACTCCCGCCATGAGCGGGAGCCGCGCCTCCTTGACCAGCATCCAGACCAGCTGGAAACGGGTAGCTCCCAGGGCGAGTATCTGCAGCCTAAGGTTCGCGGGGAGGTTCTGCATGGCGGCGATGGTGATCCCCATGACGATCGGCGTCGCGATGACCGACTGCGCGATGATGATCGCCCCAGGCGTGTAAAGGAGCTCCAGGAACCCCAGAGGCCCGTTGCGCCAGAGGAGGATGGAGACGAAGAGCCCGACGACCACGGGAGGAAGACCCATGCCGGTGTTGACCAGGCTCACCAGGATCTTCTTGCCGGGAAAACTGGTCAGGGCGACCATCGTCCCGACGCTGATCCCGATCACCAGGCTGACAAGCGTCGCCAGTCCGGAAACCTTGAGGGAGAGCCAGGCTATCCCCAGCACCTCCGGGTCGAGGGATGCCAGGAGCTGGAACGCCTTCACGATGCCTTCGATGATCAGGTCCATTTACAGCCCCAGTGACTCGGGTTTTTTCCCTGCGTCCGGGAAGAACAGGGGGGAGCCGAACTCTTTGGTGCCGAAGTGGCTGATGATCTCCTGGGTCTTGCCGGACACCATGAAATCGGAGAACGCCTTGGCGCCGGCGCTATTGACCTTGGGCCACTTTGCCGGGCTCACCTCGATGACGTGGTAGATGTTCAGCAGTTTCGGCTCTCCCGCCACCAGTATTTCCAGGCCCAGGCGCCGTTTCTTGTCGAGCGCGAGGTAGGTGCCGCGATCGGCCAGCAGGTAGCCGCGCTTCTCCGCGGCGACGTTAAGCGTCTCGCCCATGCCGAGGCCGGTCTGATGATACCATCTCTGGCCGTCCGGTGCGATCCCGGCCGCCTTCCAGAGTCCCTTTTCCTTGGCGTGCGTGCCGGAATTGTCGCCCCTGGACAGGAACAGGGCGCCGGTCTGGGCGATCCTTTTGAACGCCTCGGCGGCACTCTTCGCGCCGCGTATCTTGGCGGGGTCGTTCGCCGGTCCCAGGAGGATAAAGTCGTTATGCATGACGAGTTTCCGGTTGAAGCCGAAGCCCTGGCTGACGAAGGCCTTCTCCGACTCCGGCGAGTGCACCAGCAGCACGTCAGCCTCACCCTTCTCGCCCATCTTCATGGCCTGTCCGGAGCCGACCGAGATCGTCTTCACGAAGTATCCGGTCTGTTTTTCGAAGATCGGGACCAGCACGTCCAGCAGGCCGGAATCCTGGGTGCTCGTCGTCGTGGCGAGGATGAGGGCTTTCTGCTGCGCCTGTGCCGACCAGCCGCACGGGACCGAAACAGCGGACAGCAGGAAGCAAGACAGCAGCACGAAAAAAAATCTTTGAAGATGATTCATCTACAGGCTCCTTTTTTAGATGTTGTTCGGGACTGTCTCTTGAGTGGACCCCTTAGTCAAGACAAAAAGAGGTGGGGTTTAAGATGGTAGCCGGCCGCGCAGCGGCACGGCGCTGCCCCGAGTCTTTTCCGTTTTCGGGTTGTGGTTTTTCTTT
>Ga0209125_1001132_pt1 | contig 27195 bp, 20 predicted proteins | sample BarGraIncub1131A_FD_184503 | JGI IMG/M metagenome (GOLD analysis project Ga0209125, IMG submission 184503) | Arctic peat soil microbial communities from Barrow, Alaska - Barrow Graham LP Incubations 11-31A (SPAdes) (version 2) | ecosystem: Environmental > Terrestrial > Soil > Wetlands > Peat... | reverse complement strand
TCGATCATCCACGGGATAGGCCCCCAGAAGTAGCCGAGGAATTTTAGGAACAGGTTGGTCTTCTTTTCCTGGAGTTCATTGGGCCCGTATTGGGTCAGCCGTTTCTGCGCCTCGGCCTGGCTGAGGCCGTCCGGCGACGACGCCAATTCCTTCTCCACATCCGGCAGGGGCATCGACTTCAGATCGTCCTTCGCGGAAGATTTTGATACGGCACCGGGTTCGATTGGTTTCGATGGTGAGATGTTCGATTCCATGATTCAGAGGCCTTCGTCAATGTCGTGCCGCACGTTAGGTAGGTTACGGGATAGATGGCACCTTGCCCGACGAACGAAGGGCTTCGGAGGTCGTAGATATGTTGGCAACTACACGCGCGCCGATATCGGCATGCATTCAATTGACTTATTCGAACAGCATTTTTCCATCCCTCTCGAAACGTTCTTTCCTTCTTTCACCAAATGCCCACCACACGGCTCCGATGAATGCTGCGATGAGCACGACCAAATACAACTCATTGCCGATCAGATTCATTGACTGCCTCAATTCAAATCGCATATTAAGGCGATGCCTTCCAGAAACGCATGAGCAGGAAACCGCCGACCATTCCTCCCAGGTGTGCGAAATGTGCGACGCCTTCCTGAGTTCCGGTTACGCCAAGCACAAGTTCGAATAAGCCATAGACGGCTACAAACACAGGGGCACGCATCGGAATGGGCGGGAACAGAAGCATCAATGTTCGATTTGGGAAAAGCATCGCATACGCCAGCAGTAGACCGAAGATCGCTCCTGATGCGCCCACCGTCGGATAATATGCACTGGCGATACTTGTTACTGTAATTTGGGCAACCGCAGCAGCCACCGCGCAAGTCAGGTAATAAGTCAGATAACGACGCGGTCCCCAGACGCGCTCCAAGTCGCTACCGAACATGTATACCCCGAACATGTTGAACAGTAGATGCTGTGGTCCCGCGTGAACGAAGGCGTACGTCAGGACCTGCCACGGCAAAAACTGCGGACCGAGCGGCCACAGCGCGAGGAAAGACGTGACACCCCACCTAGCGATACCTCCACAAGAAAAACCAGAACATTGATGACGATCAACGCTTGCGTGATGGGCGGCAAGGAGAACATGGTTTTTTTAGGCTGGGCAGAGGGAAAGCACGTTCGCTAACGCCGAATTCAAGCGAATCACCCAACAGAATGGCGGACAGCCATGCATTGCCTTGAGCCTTAGTAGTCCTGGAGCCGTGTCGCCATTCGATCCGTCTCCTACTTCACGTTCTTGGCTTCCCTTTCCAGTGGAAGTACAGATCCTTCCCTTCCTTGCCAGTAAGCGTGATTTCCTGCGTCTCGGTCAGGCCCTTGAATCGGGAACTCACCTTGTACTTTCCGTTAGGCAGCATCACATAGAGCATGGGGCCGGCCTTTGACAGTTCGAATACCGGGTTACCGTGCGCATCAGCAATGACAACGGGAACGTCGGCGACAAACTCGCCATCCTTCTGCGCCGAGAAAGTGATGCGCAGAGGAAACTCCTTGGCGATGCGGCGCATGGTGGCTTGCTCGCTTTCACCGATACCGCCATTGACGTAGGTTGTCGCAGTGATGGTTTCGGCGATGATGGCATCCTGTGCACTCGCGGCAAAAGGCAAAGCAACAAGCAGGCTGGCCCCGAGTAGTACCGTTCTTAGAGGAATTTGAATTTTCATAATGCAAGTCCTTTCGGCGTATTGAACGCAGTGTGTTCCAAAGATGCGATCAGGAACCAGTCTTGACCGGTACGACCTTCTTTACGCCGCCGATCCTCTGGCCCATGGCATTGATGCCGTTCCCCAGCGATTCGATGCCCTCGGCGACTTCTTCGTGCGTCCAGTGAGCACCAGAAGCAAGCTTGTTGCCCAGAGCACGCGCACCTATCACCGTGCTTTCCGCGGCTGTTTTTGCTTCCCCTCCGGCCCAACCTGCGGCGCTTTCCAGCCCATGGGCGGCCGCCTTCAGTTCGTAGCCGGCCTTGTGATACTCTTTGTGCGCCCAGGATTCCATAGCTTTTTCCCGATGCGCTAGGGCAAGCGCATGTTCGGCTTCCGCAAAAGTCTTCGCCATCGACTGCTCGTCCTTCAGTGCACCTTTTTCGACCAATGCGGCGAGCGTATCAAGTCGCGTAACCGAGCTGTCAAGTTCCTGTTTGGCGTCCCCGGCAGCTCGACCGGACTCAAGGCGCAGGTAACTGCTCGCCTTGCGAATGTCGGTGGCCGCGGCTTTGTAGTCCTTCTTCGCATAATCCGCTATCGCGTCAGTGAAGTGGCGCTGTGGCTCCTCCGTTACCGGGTACCAAGCTGTCACGTCAATTATCTGCCAGCGACGATCCATATCGGCGCGCGTAGCTAAGTTGATCACCTTGTCCAGATCGGCCATCGTCGTAATCTTGCTTTGCTCAATTCCTTCTGCCGCCGAACTAACCTTCTGTGCGCTGGTGTTCATACGCTTTTCCGTGTCCTTCGAAAACTTCTTATCGGCAGCCAACAACGCCTCATCTTCGCCAATCAGTGACGCGTTTTCCTTGTTGGCACGTGCTGCCAGCAGTTTCAGTTCGGTAGCAACGGCGCGCATCTCGGTAGAGGCCTTCTTGTTATCTTTCGCGGCGAATGCCTTGCGCGCCGCATTCAGATGTTGGCTGACCGCATCGACAACGGGCGTGTACGTGGCGTCTTCATAAACGATCCAGTCATCCGGTGCTTTGGTTCGAATAGGTACTGTGGGCACCGCCGGGGCGGCTTGGGCGACAGTTGTAGCGGGTGTCTTCTGGGCCTGTGCACAAGCCACGCTAGCGAACTGAGTGAATGCGACAAGCAGTATCAATAGAACGGGTTTGCGGACAAAGTTCATGGAAAGGTCCTTTCGATGATGAATCCAACCGCACCTCCCGGCCGAAGCGCAACACGGTGGTCATCAGGCGCGAGGTGATTTCTGATTTCGTCGTCGTCACGCCGGCGCAGCAAATCGAAATACAGGACGCCGCGCTGGAGCGTATCGACGAGGTACTGCGACCAACTCGTCATGGCGTTGTCGAAGGGCTTGACGCAAGGGGCTGTTGGCAATTTGGGAACATCGCGGCACGCGCTTTCTTGCCCATTGAGGCCAGCGGATCCCGCCAGCCGCGGATATTGTTCACCTTCGATCAATCGTTTCACTTCAATCTCCCGCATCAAAACTGTCATTTCCGCGGAGCGTCTAAGGCTCCAGGCAAGGAGGCCGTCAGAAATTAGTCGCGGCCTGCCACATGACGAAGCCATCCTCCTTGCGCGTCAACTCCATCAGTTCAATAAACGGATAAGCATGCTGCGCGAGTTCAACGCTCGACGCATCCTGGTTATTCTCACCGCCGATTTCCTCCGCTTGCGGCTGACCCGGCCGGACATCGCTTTTGTCCGCAGCGACAGCCCGCCGAAGCTTGGCGATGGCGTCCGGTAGCTGCTCCGTGGTGAAAACACCGCGCGCCGTGCAGTCCTTCCCGATAATTTCGAATAGGCGGCGTGCAGTTTCGGCAAAGGTGGTGATCTCACCGGAAGAACTGGAGGTAAATGTGACCAACATGGCTTGCACTCCTTATGACATGCGATCAACGTGATGTCACCCGCGGCTAGTTTTGCACTTGCATTCCCGTCCAGTGCACTCGACTGAACGTAAGTGACATCAACAATCTATGCCACGTATCGACTCTCGTATGTACGACAGCGCACAAAGCAATTGACCTCTCGGCGTCAAAATTCCTCTGTCGCTTGATCGTCCCCGAGCCAGCTACCCAGAAAACATGCTGTGCACTGGAAATGCGGACCGGCACGACGCCGCGTCGTTCGTGCGCGCCTTACATCCCGAGCTTGCATCTCCGGCGGCACGCATCCTTCACGACGCCTGTCAACGCCATGCTTTCCAGAAACGCATGAACAGATAGCCTCCGGCCAGACCATCCAGATGCGCGAAATGCGCGACCCCGGCCTGCGTTCCGGTTACGCCGAGCACGAGTTCCAATGCTGGGTACACGGCGACAAACACGGGGGCGCGCATCTGAATCGGAGGGAACAGGGGGCATGACCACGCGGTTTGGAAACAGCATCGCGCTGGCATGAATTTTGACCTGCTGAGCAGCATAAGCGAGCGTTGAGTTGCGTGCCGCTGGGACACAAGCGAGAGCGCCCTCGAAACGCTGCGTGCTCCGCCGGCGCGGTAGCGACTCATGATCGGGCGCATCCTACGCACTGCCGGGAACGAGCAGCAGTGACTCATGGCGCCGTGGGGATGGCCGCGGCAGATCATGCAGCCGCCACTTGTCATCACCCAGCAGTTCCAGTTCCAGCGTATATGCTGCCGTGCCCGACACTGACCAGGATCGCTTCCGGCAGGGATTTTCTGAGCAGTTGATACATCGCATATTCCAGGCCTTCATCCATCGCCGAACTGGCTTCATCAAGGAACACTAACCGTGGGGAATTCAGCAGGATGCGGCCGATCGCCAAGCGTTGCTGTTCGCCAAGCGACAAGATCCGTGTCCAGTCGATTTCTTCGTCGAGGAGCGCAACGAGGTGCCCGAGATGACATTGGCGCAACACCGTCGCGGCCAGACCGTCGGTTTGCATGGCGGCCGGATATTACAAGGCCAGGCGCAGGGTACCCAGTGGAAAATACGGCTTCCGCAGGAGGAATAGCGACTGCCGGTCGACCGGTCGCTCCACGCGCCCCTCGACGTAGGGCCACAACCCGGCTATGGCACGAAGCAGCGTGGTCTTGCCAATGGATCAACCGCGAATCAGCAAGGACGAGGCTTGCGGCAGCGCGAGGCTCAGGTTTTCCACCAGCATGGCGTTGGCCGGTGTTTTCACGGTCAGGGAATCCACGACAAGCCTTTGTGCCCCCGCCTCGATTCGCACGCTCGCGAGTTGCCCGGCGGTATCCGTCGAATCAAGGAAGCAGGATAGTCGGTTGATCACCGCGCGGTGGCCGGCGAAATCGTCATAGGAGCTGGAAGAATGACAAGGCGCCTTCGACCTGGCCAAGTGCCTGCGCGGTCTGCATCACGTCGCCCAAGGTAATCTGTTTGGCGTGACTGGCGCCATCGCCCGGTGGATTGAAATCGCGGACATGGCGGTCCAGTCAATCAATGGTTGCGGCGCCTTGCTGCGCCGTCGGGCGCGCGACTTTGGTAACACCGATTACCTCAAGCTCAAGATCTACCAGCTCAACACCCCGGATACGCCGTCGTTCCGCTATGGCAGTGTCCCGGCGCCCGGCTCAGCGACCCGGATGTCCACCGTATGAAAACGACGAAGAGCCAAAAAAATCCACGAAACGACCTTGCACTCATCATAGCTCTTTGCGGAAATCAACCTGTTCCGGTGACCAGTCGGTGATTTTGTCCTGATTCAATTACCGGCACCGGGCCCATGCCTGTTGACATGAAGACAGCGACGAAATGTCACAATCCAATCTTGCTCAGTCAATGAAGTGCTGTTCCCTGCCCGGCGGGATATCGGCCAAGACTACGAGCGTACCTTCAAAGCGTCCCTGCCGTCACCACCGCGAAACGCGCCGTATGTGCGTTACCGAGCAGACAGATGGAGGGCGAAAAACACCGTTCCAGGAACGGGCTGTAAGAATGGAATGCGGGAGCACCCCACACTTCAATCTCGAGAAGATCCCTGATGCCCATCAACTCCTTACCCTAGCCGCCAAAATGGGTCGCCCAAAGTGGTCATCGAGGCGCAGCATCATGGATGACAGCCAAAGGCTGTTTGCCATTCAAACAAGGAGATGTTTCATGTATGGATTCAGTACTCAGCTGAAGGCGCCGTTCGATGCGGCGGTCACCAAAGTCATCAAGGCCTTGAAGCAGGAGGGCTTCGGCGTGCTGACCGATATCGATGTCAAAGCCACCCTGAAAGCCAAGCTCGATGTAGAACACCCACCCTATCGCATCCTTGGGGCATGCAATCCCGGTCTGGCGCATCGCGCCATCGAAGCCGACCCGGACATCGGTTTGTTGCTGCCCTGCAATGTGGTCGTGCGTGAGCAAGCGGACGGAAACATCGCCGTGGTGTTCATGGATCCCGAGATCGTGCTGCGGTTGGTCGATAAACCGGAAGTGAGTGTGCTGGGCAAGGAAGTACGCATGCTGCTAAAGCGCGTATGCGCGAGCCTCACGCCGTGATCCTCGGCGCCAGCAGCACCCGCTACACCTGCCCGATGCACCCGGACGACGTCCAGGAACTGCTGGCCGGGTTCGGGTATCGCACCGAAGCCGATAAAGTAGACCGGGTGGCCCGCGGCCAAGGCATCGCCGATCTCGCTGTCGGCCTTGATGCCGCCGATACCCGGCCCCTGCCCGGCGCGCGGACCCACCACGACCACGGGTCGCTTGCCCGGATCGGTCGCGACTCCCGGCGGAGGAAGAATGCGCGACAGTGCATAGTTGATCGGTCGCAGCAGTGACCGGCCATTCAGCAATATCTCGTGATCGAAACGCATGACCGTCGCCAAGGGCTGCGACATGATGGTGATCTGTTCGTTGCCACGCTGGCGCAGCAGGTCGAGGAAGAGAACGCCGCGCTGAAACGCATCGATCACGTATTCCGGCAACGCCCTCGCCGGCGTGCCGGAGAACGTTGCGTTGGGGTTCAGCCAGGCCGGCTGCTCGAACGCTGACGACTTCATCACCGCTGTCGGCATGGAGGCTGGGCGGCCAGCCATCGTCGTACTCGTCGCCATGGCGTCGCTGCCACCGTTCGCGCGCGGGCGGCCGGCCCTCAGGATCGTTGAGGCTGCATCGCGGCGCTTTATGTGTGGCTCCCTTCTTTCGCACCGTCTTGCTTCGCTTTTTCCCAATCCTGAACAGCTTGCACTTCCTCGCGCCCCAGTTCTTCGTAGAGTTCGTGAACGCGCTGGACCAGCTGCGGCGTCGGTTCGGACGGGGCGTTGGCGTCAGGCATCGGTGCAGCTTCGGGGGGAGGTCTGTCTTTAGCCTCTGGGGCAGGCTTGGCCTCGGCTGGAGGCTTTTGCCTTGACTCTGACGCCGGTACGGTTTCAGGTTGGACCTCGGCTTTGGCTTCTGGTGCAGGCGCGGTCTTCGTCATTCTGGCTTCAGGCGTAGGCACGATCTTGTCCTCGGGTTGAATTGCAGCTTTGGTTTCTGGCTTGGCCTCAGGTTTTGGCCCAGCCTTGACGGGATCAAAAATCCGATAGGCCAGCAGTTTCACGCGGTCGTTCACCAGGAACCAGATCAGCGCGTAGCCCCAGACGAATGCTGCCCAGCCCCAGCCCAGCGGCGTCATAAACAGGCCATAGACGGCGATCAGCGTCGCCACGATCTGCGTGCCGAGCACGGCAGCCCATAGCACCCGCGCCGGGCGTATCGACCAGAACGGGCCGCGCGTGCGTGTCAGGAAAATCGTCAGATGCCCGGCCACGGACAGCTTCAAATACATCAGCGTCTGGATATGCGCGCGGTCGAGATGGAACACGCGCTCGCCAAGATAGAACAGGCCGAATGCCGCCACCACGCCGACGATGCCCAATGCCGTGGAGATCCCTAGCACCATGCGCATGTTCCAGGCCTCGGGCTGGTCCTTGTAGTGGACGTTGTCGTAGGCGATGGACAGGATGGCGCCGTCGTTGAGCAGCGCGAGCATCACGATCATCACTGCCGTCAGTGGGTAGAAGTTGAAGAACACGATCGCCAGTGTCATGAAGAACAGCACCCGCAGCGTCTCGGCGATGCGGTAGATCGCATAGCTATTCATGCGCTGGAAAATTTTCCGGCTTTCCTTGATCGCATCGATGATCACCGACAGGCCGGGCGTCATCAGCACGATGGCTGCCGCGGCGCGCGCCGCGTCCGTCGCGCCGGAAACGGCGATGCCGCAGTCGGCTTTTTTCAGCGCGGGGGCGTCGTTCACTCCGTCGCCCGTCATGCCGACGATGTGGCCGCGCTTTTGCAGGACATCGATGATGTGGAACTTGTGTTCTGGAAACACCTGGGCGAATCCGTCGGCCTTCTCGATCGACTCCGACACCGCTGTCGTCTCTTGACGCCTGGCATCACCCATGCCAGCAGCATCGAGAATGGCACTGCCCATGTCCAGCTTCTTGGCGGTTTCCTTGGCAATGGCCAAGGCATCGCCAGTCACCATCTTGACCTTCACCCCCATCTGGAGCGCGGTGGCAATGGTCGTCTTGGCATCTTCGCGCGGCGGATCGGACATCGGCAGCACGCCCAGCAGCTGCCATGGACCGTCACCCTCGGCCCGCGCCACGCCCAGCGACCGAAAGCCGCGCGCCGCGAACTCGTTGACTGCCTTGTCGACGGCGGCATGCGCGTGCCCTGCATCGGCTGACAACGCCAAGATCACTTGCGGCGCGCCCTTGGTCACTTTGAAGACTTTGCCATCCGGGCCTGTGACGGTGGCCTCGGTGCGCTTTTGCACAGGATCGAAGGGCTGGAAGTGCGTCACTTTGTAGCCGTTCAAAGCCTGGTCGTCTTTGAGCCCAGCCAACACAGCCAGATCGATGGTGTCATTATTGTCTGCCCGCGACGCCAGCGCGGCACTGAGGATGACTTGTCCGGCAGTGCTCTTGTCTACGGCGAAGGGTTCGCCCAGTGTCAGCTTGTTCTGGGTCAATGTGCCGGTCTTGTCCGCACACAGCACGTCCACACCCGCCAATTCCTCGATGGCGACCAGTCGGCTCACGATCGCCTGCTTCTTGGCGAGCAGGCGCGCGCCGACCGCCATCGTCACCGACAACACGGTCGGCATCGCGACCGGAATCGCGGCTACGGTGAGCACCAGGGCGAACTGCAAGGTCGTGAGGATCGGATCGCCGCGATAAATGGCGACACCGATAATCACCGCCACCAGCGACACAGCGAGAACGATCAGGTAGTTGCCGATCTTCAACACCGCTTGCTGGAAGTGGCTGACCGTGTGCGCCTCTTGCACCAGCTGCGCCGTTTTGCCGAAATAGGTGTTCGCGCCCGTGGCATAGACCAGTGCGCCGATCTCGCCCTGACGAACGATCGACCCGGAGAACACCGCGTCGCCGGACTTGCGTGTGGCAGGCAACGACTCGCCCGTCAGCGCGGATTGATCCACCTCCACCGGGTCGCCTTCGAGCAAGCGGGCGTCGGCTGGCACCACGTCGCCCAGGCGCACACGGATGATGTCGCCCGGCACCAACTCGCGCGCCGCCGGGTTGAGCCACTTGCCATCGCGCTTCACGCGGGCCTTGACCGCCAGCTTGGCTTTCAGGGCAGCAATGGCATTGCCCGCTTCGCGTTCTTCCCAGAACCCGACCACGGCATTGGCCAGAAGAAGAACAAGGATGATGCCGAAGTCCGGCCAATGTCGAGCGACCGCCGAGAGAATTACCGCTGCTTCGATCATCCACGGGATAGGCCCCCAGAAGTAGCCGAGGAATTTTAGGAACAGGTTGGTCTTCTTTTCCTGGAGTTCGTTGGGCCCGTATTGGGTCAGCCGTTTCTGCGCCTCGGCCTGGCTGAGGCCGTCCGGCGACGATCCCAAAGCCTTCTTCACTTCCGCCAGGGGAAGGGTCTTCAAATCGTCCTTCGCGTCCGGCTTCGACACCGATTCCGGCCCAGGCGCCTTGGGCTGGCTGGCTTTCGCGTCCATGCGGTCCTCCTTACTCTGGTTCCAGCGCCTTGGAGCTGGCCAACACCGATCGAGCCTTCGCTTCGTCTTCAGCGCTGCCGTGCACGATCAGTACGTATTTGTCCGACTTCAGGGATATCTCGTACTTGACCACTTGATCCTTTGGAACGCCGATCTGGGTCAATGCCGCGCTCAGAGCCGAGACGCCGCCCACGACCACTGCGCCCTCAAGTGCGCCGACCAACGCGGAGACCACGGGACCAGCCATCGCGACAAGACCCAGTCCGGGCAAAAAGAAGACGGCCGGAGCGAGCAGCAAGCCCCAGATACCGCCCCAGAAGGCGCCCATGCCGCCCCATGATTTGATCCGATCGCCTGCCGTGTAGAAACCGACGGGATGCTCTTCGGTGTGGTAACCCTTGCCGACCACCGACAACTTCTTGACGTCGAAGCCGGACCGGTTCAACAGCTGGATCGCTTCTTCGGCCTCCACGTGGGTGTTGAAAATGTAGACGGATGAACTTGGCTTTTCCATGACTTTTCCCATCAAGGATCTTGAGAAACCTGAACAACGCATGCAACCGGTAGCCCCAAGTGAGCCAAGAATGATTGGCTTGCGTTTGTGCGGCGACGCTCACAGCCGCTATTAGATCCGCCATTGCGATCGTCGAACTTGCTCTTTCTCAGATCGCTGAAAACTTTCGCGCTCCGTGCGGGCGAGCTGCGACGATCATGCGGTCTCAGGCGCGGCCGGGCTTTGCATGGAGCCTGCGGTGGACGCAAGACCTGCGGCCTGGCGGAACGGGGACTCATGCTGCAAGGCAGGCTCCGGCGTGTGCGGTTCCGTGCTCGCCAGCGCCAGTGCCAGCACCGCCGGCGATGGGTTGAGGCTGTCCACCATCGAACTCGGCATCAGGATCGTCGCGCCGCGCTCCTTGGTGGTCTCGTAGATGATGTTCATCGCGCGCAACTGCAGTGCCACTGGATGACCGGCGTAGACCTCGGCAGCCTCGACGAACTTGCCGGCGATGGCGGCTTCGGCCGACCCCAGAATGACCCGCGCCTGCTTCTCGCGCTCGGCCTGGGCCTGGCGCGACATCGCATCCTGCAAGGCCACCGGGATGGCCACGTCGCGGATCTCCACCGAGCTGACCGAGATGCCCCAAGGCGCGGTCTTCCTGCCGATCTCGTCCTTCAACTGCTCGTCAGCGTCCTTGCGATCTGACAGCAGTGCAGCCAGCATCGACGAACCGATCATCTCGCGCAACGAGGTCTGCGCGACACGATCGATCGCTTCGCGGTAGTCGGTGATGGCCAGCGCTGCCTTCTCGGCATCGTGGACATGCCAGAAGATAATGGCGTCTACGTTGACCGGTACGGTGTCTTTGGTCAGGGCCTGCTCGGCGTTGAAGCCGGTGGTCTGGATGCGCTCGTCGATCACCGCGGCGATGCTGTCGAGAATCGGGATGATGGCGAACAGACCCGCCCCCTTGACGCTCTGCAGCTTGCCCATCCTAAGGATCACGAATTTCTGCCAGACGTTGGCCATCTTCAGGGACATGGAAACGATGACCGCCGCGGCGAAGAACAGCAGCGCCAGCAGTTCGTTCACCCAATAGCCGAAGGCCAGTCCGGCGAAGATGAACAGCATCGTCAGGAACGAAGCGATGGGATTAAGCGGATTCATATCGCCTTTGCTTTTGAAAGACGGACCGAGCCCGCCTTATGGTTGATCAAGCCAAATTAGTCCGGTCGCGATCGGATGTCTGTGTGCTGCCGAACATTCCGACGAGCCCATGCCGAGCACGGCCTAATTGCGGGGTAGCGCGCCGCTGCGGGCTACGCGCCTTTGCCCCGAATGATCAACCCCGTCTGCCTCGCGGAGACGGAAGGGCTCAATGTCACGGTCATGGATTTTCCTTGCTCGTCATCGGCACCCGCGGGGCCAGCGACAGCGCGCAAGCCTGGGCGGCCTGGCGCACCCCCTCGCCTTGCGTGGGATAGGCGTGGATCACTTGGGCCAGGCGGCATAGGCCCAAGCCGGCCACCATGGCCAGCGAGATGTTGTTGATCATCTCGCCGGCGCAGCGGCCGACGATAGTGGCGCCTAGAATTCGGTCGGTACCTTCGCGCACATGGATTTTCACGAAGCCCTCCTCCTCGCCATCGGTGATGGCGCGCACCACGTCGTGCATCGGCACGGTATAGGTCTTGATTGGAATGCCCTGTGCACGCGCCTGCCGCACGTACAGGCCGACGTGGGCCACCTGCGGGTCGGTGTAGGTGCACCAGGGTACCGTCAGCCCGCTCATACGCTGGCGGCCGCGGTACAGCGCATTGCGCACGACGATGCGGGCCGATGCCTCCGCCGTGTTCGTGAACGCGTGTTCCAGGCAGACGTCGCCAGCCGCGAAGATGCGCGGGTTGCGCGTGCGCAGGAAATCGTCGACCCGAATACCTGTCTCGACATCGTAGGCCACGCCAGCCTTCTCCAGGTCCAGGCCCTGCACGGCGGGCAGGCGGCCGATCCCGGTCAGGATCTCGTCGACAAACGTGGTCGACGGGTCCCCGTCGGTGACCATCGTGACGTGTTTGCGTCCGCCCTCCAAGCGGACGGCGACGACTTTGCAGTTCAGGTGGATCTCGACGCCGTCGCGCGCCAGCGCATCGGAAACCATCTGCGCGGCGTCGCGCTCTTCCTTGGGCAGGAACAGCGGTTCGCTGTGACAGATGAGCGTACGGCTGCCGATGCGCGCGAAGGCCTGGGCCAGTTCGCAGCCCAACGGTCCGCCGCCGATGACCAGCAAGCTGGGCGGCAGCCGGGTCAGTTCGAAGACGGTTTCGTTGGTCAGGAAACCGGCGGCGGCCAGGCCTTCGATGTCGGGCAGTAGCGGACGGGAGCCGGTGGCGATCAGGGCCTTCTTGAAGCGCAGGCGGATGCCGTCAACATCAACCGCGTCGGCGCTGACGAAGCGGGCTCGACCACTGTGCAGTTCGATGCCTTCGGCGCGCAGACGGGCTGGTGAGTCCACACGCAGGATGCGGTCGCGCACCCGCCGCATCCGGGCCATCAGCGCCGCGAAGTCGACCTTGACTTCGTCAGGCGTTTCGACGCCGTAGTTCGGCGCGTTGCGCATTTCGGCGAGCAACTGCGCGCTGCGGATGATGGTCTTGGATGGAATGCAGCCTTCGTGCAGGCAGTTGCCACCGATGTGGTGCGACTCGATCAGCGCCACGCGCGCGCCTGCCGCGGCAGCACCGCGCGCGGCCGCCAAGCCGGCGGGGCCGGCCCCGATGATCAGCAGGTCGTAGGGATCGCGGTTGTCCGGGGCATGCCCATCTTCTGCGTGCGGGGTCGCCAGGGTCGGGGCCGCGCGTTGGCGTGGCCGCACGACCAATCGACCGTGCTTCCGTGCCGCGGGAGAAGGCGTTTGTATCGGCGTCGTCATCGCGGGGCATGCTCAGCCAGCCAGCCGCCGCGGAAGCCGGCCCGGTGCAGGCCCGCGCGGATCGGCACGGAGCCTCGAAGCAGGCGCCACAGCAAGCCGGAGCGGAAGTTCTCGACCATCAGCACGATCATTCCCTGGTCGAGTCCAAAGCTGCCTTCGGAGACCCAGCCAGCGGCGCGCTTGCCTTGCGCGGCGCGGCCCACCGGTGTGCCCACCCGCACCGTATCGTTGTAGCCGCTAGCCCTTACGACGCCGTCGTCCGGCGCGGCGCCTCGTGCCAGCATCCTTCGTAGCGCCGGCAACACGAGCTCGGGCGCGAATACCAATGACGACAGCACCGACGGGCCGCTGATCGTGCCATCGTCAGGCCCATAGGGCACACCTCTCGCAGCGTAGCCGAAGAACGACTGGCGGCGCCCGGCGACCCGCTGCCGCGGTGCGCTGGGGCCATCACCGGCCGACAGGCCCCAGCCGTCCTCGTCGTAGCCGACAAATCTACGCGGGTTGCGGATCGCGTACTCGCGCTGCACGTAGGTGGCGCGGCGGCTGTTCTCGAAGTAGTCGCAGCGCTTCTCGCGCATGAAACAGTCGCGGATGCCGCGAAAGTCGATCCACGCATGCGAGAACTGGTGGATGAACAGTGGCCCGGCGTAGAGGAAGTCGATGCCGTACAGGTTTTCCCACTGGTAGGTGCCGGTCCAGGCCGGGAAGCTCGCGTCGTTCAGCGCATGGGTGGGCGAACCTAGGCCCAGCGCGTAGAGCAGGAGTGCTTCGCTGTAGCCCTCCCAGCCGTAGTTCAGGAAGCCGCTGCCGGGCTTCCAGCCGTGCACCACGGCAGCACCCGCGGGCTGCGCCCAACACCAGTCCACACGCTGGTATAACGTGTCCGCCAGCGCACGCAGTTCGGCCTCTTCCCCTGTGGCGGCAGTGAAGTAGGCGGCCGCCGTCAGCATACCGGCCAGCAGCAGCGCGGTGTCGATCAGCGAGACCTCGCAACGCCACGCGCGCTGGCCGCTGTCCATATGCAGGAAGTGGAAGTAGAAGCCCTTGTGCCCGGTCGATTCGGGGGTGCCGCTCTGGTCGCTGTCGCGAAAGAAGCGCAGCACCGCCAGGCTGCGCTGCAGCGCTTCGGCGCGCGTCATCCAGCCGCGCTCGACGCCCACCGGGTAGGCCGACAGGGCAAAGCCGACGACGGCGATGCTGGCGTGCGAACCCGGCCGCGAGGTGTCGGCCACCAGACCGTTGCTGCGGCTACCGTGCTGCACGAAGTAATCGAAGGCGGCGCGCTGCAGCCCGTCGAGCATGGCTTCGTCGGCCGGCGACAGCGGCTTGTCCACGCTTGCCGCAGGCCGTTCGGCGCGGATCCTCACGAGGGCGACGCCAGCGCAGCATCGACGGTGGCCTGCGCCTGCACCAGGATGCGCTGCAGATGCGCCCTGCCCTGGAAGCTTTCGGCGTAGATCTTGTAGATGTCCTCAGTGCCCGAGGGCCGCGCGGCATACCAGCCGCTTTTCGCCATGACCTTGATGCCGCCAATGGGCGCACCGTTGCCCGGCGCCTGGCTGAGCACGCTGGTGACGCGTTCCCCCGCCAGTTCGGTCGGAGCGATGGCCCGTGGCGATAGCGCGGCCAGCCGCGTTTTCTGCTCGACCGTCGCCGGCGCTTCGACGCGGTCCGCGACCGGCTGGCCGAGCTGGCCGGCGAGTTCGCGGTACAGCGCGCCGGGGTCGCGGCCGCAGCGCGCCGTGATCTCGGCTGCAAGCAGCGCCGCGATGAGGCCGTCCTTGTCGGTGGTCCAGGCCGTACCGTCGCGGCGCAGGAAGGCGGCACCGGCGCTCTCTTCGCCGCCAAAACCCAGGCTGCCGTCGAGTAGCCCCGGCGAGAACCACTTGAAACCGACCGGCACCTCGAAGAGCTGGCGCTCGAGGCGCGCCGCGACGCGGTCGATCAATTGCGTGCTGACCACGGTCTTGCCCACGGCGGCGTTTGCGCTCCACTGCGGGCGATGCCGAAACAGGTAATCGATGGCCACCGCGAGAACGTGGTTCGGCGGCAACAGCCCGTCTGCAGGCGTGACGATGCCGTGGCGGTCATGGTCGGTGTCGCAGGCGAAGGCGATGTCGAAGCGATCCTTGATCGCGATCAGCCGCTGCATGGCGTAGACCGACGACGGGTCCATGCGGATCTGGCCATCCCAGTCCAACGTCATGAAAGCGAAGGTCGGGTCGACCGCTTCGCTGACCACCGTCAGGTCGAGTTTCCAGCGCTCGGCAATCGCGGCCCAGTAGTGCACGCCGGCGCCGCCCAGCGGATCGACGCCGAGGCGGATCTTGGCGGCGCGGATCACGGTCATGTCGATCACCTGATCGAGTTCATCAACGTAGCTGCCCATAAAATCGTGGTGGTGCGTGCTCGACGCGCGCAGCGCTTGGGCGTACGGCACGCGACGTACGCCTTGCAGCTCGCTCTCAAGAAAGCCGTTCGCGGCGGCCTCGATCGCATCGGTCACCTCCTGTCCAGCCGGACCGCCATGCGGCGGGTTGTACTTGAAGCCACCATCACGCGGGGGGTTGTGCGACGGGGTGACCACGATGCCGTCTGCCCGCGTGCCGCTGCCGGATCGGTTGTGCTTGACGATGGCGTGCGAGATGGCTGGCGTCGGCGTGTAGGCGTTGCCGGTGGCCAGCACCACGTCCACGCCGTTGGCAGCCAGCACCTGTAGCGCACTGGCACAGGCGGGTACCGACAGTGCGTGGGTGTCGATACCCATGAATAGCGGCCCCGTGATGCCCAGACCTTGGCGGTAGTCGCAGATCGCCTGCGTGATGGCGAACACATGCCATTCGTTGAACGAGACATCGAACGCTGAACCGCGGTGGCCCGAGGTGCCGAAAGCCACGCGCTGCCCCGACACGGTCGGGTCGGGACGTTCCGCGAAATACGCTGCCACGAGCTTGTCGACGTCGATGAGCACAGAGGTCGGCGCCGGCTGGCCGGCCAGCGGGCTGATGCGTGTGCTCATTCCGGAACTCCTGCGCCATGCCGCTCCAGCTGCCGCCGGGCCGCAGCAAGCACATGGGCCACGTCGAAGCCGAAGTGCGCCGCCACGGCCTTGCCCGGCGCCGACAGGCCGAAGCTGCGCATGGCGATGATCTCGCCGTGCCGCCCGACATAGCGCTCCCAACCCAGCGCCGATGCCGCTTCGACAGAGACACGCGCTTTCACGGCTGCGGGTAGCACCTCCTCCAGATAGCGCCCATCCTGGCGCTCGAACAGGTCCCACGACGGCATGCTGACCACACGAGTCTTCACCCCTTCAAGCTTGAGCTGTTCGTACGCGGCGATGCACAGCGCCACCTCGCTGCCGCTGGCCAGCAGCAGCACATCGGGTCTGCCGTCTTCGGCGTCGGCCAGCACATAGGCCCCGCGTGCCAGACCGGCAGCGCTCGCATAGCGGCTGCGGTCCAGCGTGGGGAGCGCCTGACGCGACAGCACCAGGCTGGCCGGCTGGTCGCGCAGCGCCATCACCACCCGCCAGGCCTCGACCACCTCGTTGGCGTCGGCTGGCCGCAGCGTCACCATGCCCGGCATGGCGCGGAACGAGGCCAACTGCTCGACTGGCTGGTGCGTCGGGCCGTCTTCACCCATCGCGATCGAATCGTGCGTCCAGACGTAGATCACCGGCAGGCCCATCATTGCGGCCAGGCGGATCGCGCCGCGGGCGTAGTCGGTGAAGACGAAGAAGCTGGCGGCGTAGGGGCGCAGACCGGACAGCGCCATGCCGCTCGCCGCCGCACACATCCCATGCTCGCGGATGCCGAAGTGGAAATTTCGGCCAGCGGGCGACGGTGGCTCGAAGGCGCCGGCGAAGTCAAAGGCCAATGTCGTTTTGGTCGACGGTGCCAGATCGGCCGCGCCGCCCAGCAGCCAGGGCGTGCGGGCGGCGATCGCGTTGAGCACCTGGCCCGAGGCGTCGCGCGTAGCCAAGCCCTTGGCATCGGGTTCAAAGACCGGCAGCACGACGTCCCAGACGTCGGGTAGCTCACGCCGCTGCATGAGGTCGATCTGCGTTGCCAGGTCAGGGTATTGAGCGCGGTAGGACGCGAACCGGGCGCGCCACGCCTTGTGCGCACCGGCGCCACGCAGGCCGAAGTGCGCACCGAAGTGTTCGCGCACGCCAACGGGCACGGCGAAGCTCGCGTCGGGGTCGACGCCATAGAACTCTTTGGCTCCGCGCGCCTCCTCGATACCCAGTGGCTCGCCGTGGGCCGCGGCGCTGTCCTGCTTATGCGGCGCGCCGTAGCCGATGTGGCTGTGCACGATGATGAGGGTCGGGCGGTCGGGCGTGCCCTCGAAGGTCTTTAGGGCAAGCGCCGTGGCTTCAATGTCGTTGGCGTCGGCCACTTGCAACACCTGCCAGCCGCAGGCCGTGAAGCGCGCGCCGACGTCCTCGGTGAAGGTCAGCGCCGTCGAGCCTTCGATGCTGATGTGATTGCAGTCGTAGATCCAGCACAGCTGGCCGAGCTTCAAATGCCCGGCGAGCGAAGCGGCCTCTGCGCTGAGGCCTTCCATCATGTCGCCGTCGCCGGCCAGCGCGAACACCCGGTGATCGAACAGCGTGAAGCCAGGGCGGTTGTAGGTGGCGGCCAGCCAGGCCTGGGCGATGGCCATGCCCACGCTGGTGGCGACCCCCTGCCCCAACGGCCCGGTGGTGGTTTCGACGCCGGTGGTCCAGCCGTGTTCAGGATGCCCTGTGCAGTGGCTGCCCGCCTGGCGAAAACTCTGCAGGTCGTCCATCGTGACGGCCAGACCTTCGCGCGAGGGATCCAGGCTCGTCGCGGCCTTGACGCCGCACAGATGCAGCAGCCCGTACAACAATGCCGATGCGTGGCCGACCGACAGCACGAAGCGGTCGCGGTCGGGCCAGGCGGCGTCCTCGGGATCGAAGCGCAGGAAGCGCTGCCACAGGCAATAGGCGGTGGGCGCCGCGCCCATCGGCGTGCCCGGGTGGCCCGAGTTCGCCTTCTGCACCTGGTCGATGGCCAAAGTGCGCAGCGTGTTGATGCAGAGCAGGTCGAGGTCCTGCGCTTCGTGTGTGGTCATGGGCGTTCCTCCCGCAGTTGGCGATAGCGCTGGATGAGTGCGTTGGTCGAGCTGTCGTGCGCCGGCGGGACCTGGTCGGAGCCCGCCGCCAGTTCAGCGGCAGTCCGCTCGGCCAGCACCTTGCCGAGTTCGACACCCCATTGGTCGAAAGAGTCGATGCCCCAGATCACGCCCTGCGTGAACACGCTGTGTTCGTACAGCGCCACCAGCGCGCCCAACGTATGCGGCGTCAGCTGGCGCGCCAGCAGCGTGTTGCTGGGCCGGTTGCCTGAGAACACGCGGTGCGGCACCAAGGGTTCAGGCACGCCCTCAGCGCGGACCTCGTCCGCCGTCTTGCCGAAGGCCAATGCTTCGGCCTGCGCGAATAGGTTGGCCATCAGCAGATCGTGCTGGCTGTCGACGCGACCGCCGTCTGCGCCCATCGGGTTCAGGCTCTGGCCAAAGCCGATGAAGTCGCAGGGCACCAGCCGCGTGCCCTGATGCAGCAGCTGGTAGAACGAATGCTGGCCGTTGGTGCCGGGCTCGCCCCAGACGATCGGAGATGTCTCGTAGCCCACCGGCTGCCCGTCATGCGTGACATGCTTGCCGTTGCTTTCCATCGTCAACTGCTGCAGGTAGGCCGGGAAGCGCGCCAGGTATTGTTCGTAGGGCAGCACCGCCTGCGTAGCGGCGCCGAGAAAGTCATTGTTCCACACGGCCAGCAGGCCCATCAGGACTGGCATGTTGTGCTCGATGGGGGCCTGGCGGAAGTGCTCGTCCATGGCCCGCATGCCGGCAAGCAGGTCGCGGAAGTTCGACGGGCCGATGGCGATCATGGTCGACAGGCCAATGGCCGACGCCATCGAGTAGCGACCACCGACCCACTCCCAGAGCGGGAACACCTGTTCGGGCGCGATGCCGAACTCGGCGGTCGCCTGGGCATTGGTCGAGACGGCGACGAAGTGGCGTGCCACCGCGGCCTCGTTGTGCAACTGGCGCAAGCTCCAGGCGCGCGCTGCCTGCGCGTTGGTCAGTGTCTCCAGCGTGCCGAAGGTCTTCGAGCAGACGATGAAGAGCGTCTCGGCGGCGTCCAGTCCCTGCGTGGCTTCGGCCAGCGCGGTGCCGTCGACGTTGGAGACGAACTTCAGGCTCAGCTCGCGCTGGCTGTAATGCTTCAGCGCCTCGTACGCCATCACCGGGCCGAGGTCGGAGCCGCCGATGCCGATGTTGATTACGTGGCGGATCGGCCGGCCGGTGTGGCCACGCCAGGCGCCGCTGCGGATCTGCTCGCTGAAGGTGACCATGCGGTCCAGCACGGCGTGCACCTGGCTCACGACGTCGACACCGTCCACCCAGAGTTGTTCGTTCGCCGGGGCTCGCAGGGCCGTATGCAGCACGGCGCGTTGTTCGGTCGTGTTGATCGGCGCACCGGCGAACATCGCGGCGATGCGCTCGTGCAGGCCGCAGTCGCGCGCCAGCGCCGCCAGCAGCGCGACCGTGTCGTTGTCAATGCGGTTCTTCGAGTAGTCCAGGTAGAGCCCGGCGGCGTTGATCGTCCAGCGCGTGCCTCGCTTCGGGTCGGCGGCAAACAGCTCGCGCAGCTGCCTGCCGCCGATGTGCGCATGGTGCGCCACCAGCGCCTGCCATGCAGGTCGCGTGGTGGCGGGCATCACGCCCTTCATGTCCGGCCGACCGGTGCCGCGCACTTCTCGCCGATGCGCGTCAGCAAGGCATGCCACGAGCTCGCGAAGGCAGCGACACCTTCACGCTGCAGGCGTGCGGCCAATGCGTCATCGTCAACGCCTTCGCGATGGAACTCCTCGATCACGGCCTCGGCGTAACCGCCGTCGGCAGGCAAGGCGCTTCCAACCTTGCCGTGGTCGGCGAAGGCCAGCAGCGTCTTCTCGGGCAGCGTGTTGATCGTGCCGGGCGCCGTCAGCGCCTGCACATACAAGGTGTCCGGCGCCGCGGGGTCCTTGGTGCCGGTGCTGGCCCACAGCAGGCGCTGCGGGCGCGCGCCGGCGGCGGCCAGGCGCTGCCAGCGCTCGGAAGCCAGCAGTTCGCAGTGCGCCTTGTAGGTGCGCATGGCGATAGCGATGCCCAGGCGATTGTGGAAAGGTGCAGCGATTTCCTGTTTCACCCCCACGTCCCAGCGGCTGACAAAGAGCGACAGCACCGATGCCACATTCGGGTCGAGGCCGGCCGCCAACCGGCGCTCGATGCCACGCATGTAGGCCTCGGCGGCAGCCAGCACATGTTCGCGCGAAAACAGCAGCGTGACGTTGACCGGCACGCCATCGAAGATGACCTCCTCGATGGCCTCGATGCCTTCGGGTGTGCCGGGAATCTTAATGAACAGGTTCGCCTTGCCGGCCTTCGCATGCAGTCGGTTCGCCGCCTGGATGGTGTGGGCCGCGTCCTTGGCGAGCAGCGGCGAAACTTCCAGCGATACCCAGCCGTCCACGCCGTGGCTGGCATCGAAGGCCGGCCGGAACAGGTCGGCGGCCTCGGTCAGGTCTTCGAGGGCGAGTTCGAAGAAAAGGTCCTCGCCCGATAGGCCCACTTCGGCGAGCGCGCGGATGCTGGCGTCGTAGCTGTCGCCGCCGCCGATGGCATGTTCGAAGATCGTCGGGTTCGAGGTCAGGCCGGTCACCGACAGATCGCTGATGTAGTGCGCCAGCGTGCCGCTTCGCAGCAACGTGCGCGTGATGTTGTCGAGCCAGAGGCTTTGGCCGAGTTGGTGTAGTGACTGTGTGGCGTTCATGCGGGACACTTTCGGTTCAGTGAGGATTCTGGGTTGCGCCAGCCGCCATCGGCGGCGATGAAATGGTTCGCGGCGGGCGGGCCCCAAGAGCCCGCAGCATAGATGTGGACGGCGGGGTGCTCGACCAGCACGGGTTCGACCACGGCCCACGCCGCCTCGATGGCGTCTTCACGGGAAAACAGTGCGCCGTCACCGTCCATCGCGTCGGTCAGCAGGCGCTCGTAGGGCGACTGCTCGCCCGGCTCTTCCTCGAGCAGCGTGAACTCGCGCTGATCGCCGACGAATTCCTTGCCGGCCCGCTTGACGCGGGCGGCAAGCGCAATCGTCGAGTGCGGTGAAAGATGAAAACGCAGGGTGTTCGCTTCGCCCGGCGTTGCCGCGTCGCCGAAGAGGTTCTGTGGTGGTGGCTTCAGGCGCACGACTACCTCGCAGGTAGTGAGCGGAAGGCACTTGCCCGAGCGCAGGTACCAGGGCACGCCGCCCCAGCGCCACGAATCGACATGCACGCGCAGGGCGCAGAAGGTTTCGACATCAGAGTCGTTCGCGACCCGCGGCTCGTCGCGGTAGCCCTGGTACTGTCCGCGCAGGATATCGTCGACACCCAGCGGCCGCATCGCGGCGAAAACGTCGGCCTTGTGACGGTGCACGGCATCGAAGTGGCGGCCAGCCGGCGGTTCCATCGCCAGCAGCGCGACGATCTGGAACAGATGGTTCTGCATCACGTCGCGCAGGCAGCCCGCGCTCTCGTAGAACGCACCGCGGCCCTCGACGCCGAACTGCTCGGCCAGCGTGATCTGCACGCTGGCGATGTGGTGGCGATTCCAGATCGGCTCGAGAAAGGAGTTGGCGAAGCGGAAATACAGGATGTTCATGATCGCTTCCTTGCCCAGGAAGTGATCGATGCGGAAGATCGCGTCCTCAGAAAAGGCGTCCAGCGCGACCCGGTTGAGTTCGCGCGCCGAAGCCAGGTCACGGCCGAACGGCTTTTCGACGATGAGCCGTCCGCCGTCGGCCAGACCGGCGGCCTTGAGGCCGCGGATGACCGTGGAAAACAGGGCTGGAGGAATGGCGAGGTAGAACGCTGGCCGCTGCGCACCGTGCAGCGCGAACTGCAGCGCCCCGAAGGTGGCCGCGTCCTCGTAGTCGCCGCTGACGTAGTGCAGCGCCGCCAGGAACCAGGCCAGTGCACGCGGGTCGGCATGTGAGTCAACCTCTCCGTCATCTTGCGCAATGCTTTCGCTGGCGCGCGTGCGCAACTGCTCGACACTCCACTTTGACGAGGCCACGCCGATCACCGGCACCGTCAGCGCACCGTGCCGGCACATCGCGTAGAGCGCAGGAAAGATTTTCTTGTGCGCCAGGTCGCCGGTGGCGCCGAACACGACCAGTGCATCGGCGGGCTTCGTGTGGGGATGGGTGACGTCGGCGTTCATGTCATGTCCCCGTTGGCGTGCCATCTACGAGCTTCTCGACGTGGCCGCCGAATTCATGGCGCATGGCCGACTGCACGCGGTTGGCGAAGTCGGCATCGCCGCGCGAACTGAATCGGGCATATAGCGCCGCGCTCAGTACGGGCACGGGCACGGCCTCGTCGATGGCCGCCTGCACCGTCCAGCGGCCTTCGCCGGAGTCCGAGACCCGGCCCTGGTAGCTGGCCAGCGCGGGGTCGGCCGCCAGCGCCGCGGCGGTCAGATCCAGCAGCCACGAACCAATCACGCTGCCGCGGCGCCAGACCTCGGTGATCTCGAGGAGGTCCATTTCGTACTGATAGTGCGCGGGTTGGCGCAATGGCGTCGTTTCGGCATCGACGGCATGCTCGCGCAGGCCGACATTCGCATGGTGCAGAATATTCAGCCCCTCGGCATAGGCGGCCATCACGCCGTACTCGATGCCGTTGTGGACCATCTTGACGAAGTGGCCGGCGCCGTGCGGCCCGCAGTGCAGCCAGCCCTGATCGGCGCTGCTGTTGCCCGCGCGGCGGCCAGGTGTCGCCGCCGCGCTGCCGGCCCCCGAGGCCAGCGTGGCAAAGACGGGCGCAAGATGCTGCACCACCTCCTTGCCGCCGCCGATCATCAGGCAGTAGCCGCGATCCAGGCCGGCCACGCCACCGCTGGTGCCGACGTCCACGTGGGCGACACTCGACGCCGCCAGGGTCGCGGCGCGACGTAGATCGTCGTGGTAGTGCGAGTTTCCGCCATCGATGATGATGTCGCCCGGTTGCAACAGCGGCGTCAGTTGGTCAAGCAGGGCATCGACGGCCGCAGCCGGCACCATCAGCCAGACCGCACGCGGTGCCTTCAACCGGTCGACGAACTGGTGCAACGACGCGGCGCCCGTGGCGCCAAGCGCGACGAGGCGCGCTATCCCGTCTGGCGCCTGGTCATGGACCACGCACGCATGGCCGCCGCGCAACAGACGGGTCACCATGCTGGCACCCATGCGGCCGAGGCCGATCATGCCGATCTGCATCTTGATGCTCCTTTGGGGTGAAGCCGCACGATCACCTCGTGTTCGCGGCGATCATCGACCAGGGTGACGGCGGCGACCGGGCACGCAATACCATCCAGCGACCATCCCGACCCCAGTACGTCGGTGGAAGATTGATGCACCTCGATCCGGTAGCGCGTGTCGTGGTAGCGGTAGTTCAATTCGAACGAAGACCAGCCTTCGGGGCAGCACGGAGTCATGCGCAACCGGTCAGCCTCGATGCTCAGGCCGAGTACGGACTCAAGCATGAAACGCAGCATCCATCCCGCCGACCCTGTGTACCAGGTCCAGCCGCCGCGCCCGGTATGCGGTGGCAAGGCGTAGACGTCCGACGCGATCACGTAAGGCTCAACCTTGTAGAGCGCGATCGCCTGCGCGGAATCCGCATGGCGGATGGGGTCGAGCATCGTGAATAGCTCCCAGGCCCGCCGCGCGTCGCCCAAGGCTGCGAAGGCCATGGCGGCCCACACGGCGGCATGCGTGTACTGGCCGCCGTTCTCGCGCACGCCGCGCACATAGCCCTGAATGTAGCCCGGGCTGGGGGCGGAGTGGTCGAAAGGAGGGTCGAGCAACTGCACCAAGGCAGCGTTGCGGCGCACGAGTCGGGCGTCAACTGCGTCCATCGCCTGGCGCATGCGCACCCCATCGCCACTGCCGCACAACACCGCCCAGCTCTGCGCAATCGAATCGATACGGCATTCGGTATTGGCCGAAGTCCCCAGCGGCGAGCCGTCGTCGAACCACCCGCGGCGGTACCACGCACCATCCCAGGCGCTGTGCTCGATGGCCGCTTGCAGGCGCGCCAACTCCGCGCCACAGCGCTCGGCGAAGGCCGTGTCGCCGCGCTGCCGCGCCAGGACAGCGAACTGCGTTAGCACCGTGCACAGGAAAAAGGCGAGCCAAACGCTTTCACCCCGTCTCCCCGCACCCACGAGGTTCATGCCGTCGTTCCAGTCGCCGCCGCCCATCAGCGGTAAACCATGAACACCGAAGCGCAGGCCGTGTTCGATAGCCCGTACGCAGTGCTCGTACAGGCTGCGCGCGCCGTCGGCCGGTGTCGGCAACTCGTAGCAGGACGCCTGGCCGTCCTTCAGCGCGCTGCCGCTGAGAAAGTCCATCCGTTCGTCGAGCACGCAGGCATCACCGGTCACCTCGACGTAGCGGCACGCGGCCAGCGGCAGCCAGAGGTAGTCGTCGGAGCAACGCGTGCGCACGCCGCGCCCCGACGGGGGATGCCACCAGTGCTGCACATCGCCTTCGGCGAACTGCCGCGCCGCGCAGCGCAGCAGGTGCTCGCGCACGAGGGCCGGCGTGGCGTGGACCAGGGCCATCACGTCCTGCAGTTGATCGCGAAAGCCGAAGGCGCCGCTCGACTGGTAGAAGGCGTTGCGGGCCCAAAGCCGACAGGCGAGCGTCTGGTACGCCAGCCAGCCATTGGCCAGCAGGTCGAACGATGGGTCCGGCGTGCGGACCTGCACCGCGCTGAGCGTGCGCGTCCAGTGCTGCTTCACGGCAGCCAGCGCCTCCTGAGCGGGGATCGTTCCGCGCCAACGCCGCACCAGCGTGCGCGCTTCTTCGGTCGTGGCGCCGGCGCCGATGCGAAAGACGATCTCGCGCGTCTGACCGTCCTTCAGGTTGATGCCGACGCGCAGGGCGGCGCAGGGGTCGAGCGCATATCCTACGGTACCGGAAAGCAGTGCCACATCCAACGCCCTGGGCCGACGCAGGTTTCCATCGCGTCCGAGGAACTCCTGGCGGTCTCCGCACACGCTGATCCTGTCTTCGGCGACCGAATCGACATCGAAGAAGGCTGTGCGCCCTGCAAAGTCGGTGTTCGTGGGGTTGTGGGCGAACAGCGCCCCGCTGTCAGCGTCGCGCGTCGTGCCCACGTGCATCGCCGTCTTTGCCCGCTCGTCACCAAGCACCCATTCGAGATACCCCGTGACCGAAAGACGGCGCGCACGGCCCGATTGATTGCACAGGCCCAAGACGACGAACTTGATCGGCGCGGCTATGGCGACGAACATCGTGAGCGTCGAAGCGAGGCCATCTTCGTCATGTTCGAAGACGCTGTAGCCAAAGCCGTGTCGTGTCACATAGGTCCCCGTGCCGGCGCTCGGCAGCACGGTGGGCGACCAGAAGCGTCCGCTGTCCTCGTCACGGAGATAGAACGCCTCGGTGTTAGGATCCACCACCGGGTCGTTGTCCCAGGGAGTCAGGCGGAAGGCCTGCGCGTTCTCGCTCCAGGTGCAGGCGCTGCCGCTCTCGGAGACAAGGCTTCCAAACTGCGGATTGGCCAGCACGTTGATCCAGGGTAGCGGCGTCATCCGACCAGCCGCGACGGTGATCACGTATTCCCGGCCGTCCGGCGTGAATCCACCGAAGCCGTTGGCGAACAGCAGTCCGGTCTGCGGATCCGAGGCGGGTTCTGGCGCGGGCGTGCCCGCGGTCGGCTGTCGTGCGCGTGCGACCGGCGGTAACGCGCAAGAGCGAGCAGCAGCGGCACAGCGTTGTTCGACCTGCACCTCGAGCAACCCGGCGCTGGCGTCGATCACGATGCGGGCGTACGACTGCAGCAGCACACGGGTCTCTTCGGACATTGCGCTTGAGACGCGCACGAAGCTGCCCCCTGGCTTGTCGGCCAAACCTGCGTTTCCCGATTCCAGAAGTGCGGCCGCGATCTGCGCCAGGAGATCGGCAGGTCCGGCGACGACACCATCGACGAGGATCACGAGATCCGCGGCCAGCCCCTGACATCGCCACCAGGCCTGCGCGTGCACGACCTGCCGCACCAGACCCATTTGCCCAAACTGGTCGACCTGGAGCAGGACAATCGGCAGGTCTCCGGAGATGGACAAGGCCCACAAGGCGGATTGCCCCAGTTGGTTGCGTGCGAGCACGTCGGCACTGGCGCGCCAGTGGGGATCGGCAACCAGAAGCGCGGCGGCCAGGTGAGTGAACAGGCGCGCATCCGCCTCGCTGGCATTGATCTGCGCCAAGACGTTACGGGCCTGGCTCTCCGCCTTGGCCACCAGGCCGTCCGCAAAAAGCGGGTCGCAGCAGCGTGCCGCCAGCACCGCGCAGGCCTGGCGTGATGCGCCGATGCCGGTGAAGTAATCCATCACCGCGCTCTGTCCCGGATCCAGGGTTACGCTGCAGCGGATGGCTGCGACGGGGTCGAGCACAGCGCCCACGCTGCCGGACAAGGCGGCGTCGCTGTCCAGGGCCTGTGGATCGTCGCTGCTGCGGCCTCGGCCGATGAAGCGCATGCGGTCCGTCTCGTGCGAGAAACCAAAGGCGTCGGGCGCGACTAGCAGGTAGAACATCGAAGGCGCGGCCTCGTCAGGTGACCGGGCGCGCCGCGCGCCGAGCAGGGCGTGCGCTGTGTCCATCTCCTCGGTTTCGATGAAGAGCTTCTCGAACGCAGGGTGCGCGCTGTCGGCGGCTGGCGCTTCGAGAACGATCTCGGCATAGCTCGTGAGAGTCAGTGTCCTGCGAACCGGTGAACGGTTGGTGACGCATAGTCGGCGCAATTCGAGGTCGTCGTCCGGCGCTACCATGATGTCTGTCCGGGTGGTGATGTCCAGGCAGCGTGTGTGCAAGGTCGCCACTCCGGGCGCAAAGCCGGAGTCGTACGCGCAGGAGGCATGACGCAGGGGCCGCGACATCGTCGCCCAGACCTGCCCGCTCGCTTCGTCACGCAGGTAGCACCCTGATCCGCCACCACGGTCGCCGGCGTCTTTGTGCCAGCGCGTCACGG
>Ga0209125_1001131_pt1 | contig 27198 bp, 30 predicted proteins | sample BarGraIncub1131A_FD_184503 | JGI IMG/M metagenome (GOLD analysis project Ga0209125, IMG submission 184503) | Arctic peat soil microbial communities from Barrow, Alaska - Barrow Graham LP Incubations 11-31A (SPAdes) (version 2) | ecosystem: Environmental > Terrestrial > Soil > Wetlands > Peat... | reverse complement strand
ATTCACCCCAAAAGGGATATCCGGTGGACAAATAAACACAAGCCAATTAAAAAAGCAAATTTGTTGCGATCGCTTGCGATTTTTTATGGCTGTTTTGTGTTTCTTTGTCCACCTAGTTTTCAACTCCAATTGATATATTGTGTATCCGTTGGAGTTGCTGCGTTTTATATATGAAAACATGCTAGTTTTGGACTCCAACTAAGTGTGTATCGAACAATTGGAGTCTAAAAGTATAGCGATTTTGAATTATTTATATAAGTATATTTTAATACTTTGTGTAATTATTTTCAAGATTCCTAAGATGCAATTTTTATTTGTTATGTTGTAGAATTCTATAGTCAAGATTGTAATTAAAAAATAAATTATTAAAAAACAATTCCACTAGCTTTATTTGAGTTAATAAAATTAGGCATTCATTTACTTAATTCTACTATTTTTATCTATTCTATAAGAAAGATCTAAAATCCTTTAAAAAGATCGAAATAACAAATGACGTGAAAAACTTAACTTCACGTCATTGTCTATGTGCCTATAACTAGCCTATACCCTCATTCATGCTTTAAAGTATATAATAAACCAACATATAATTGCTATTTTGGTCCTCTAATTGAGAATATACAGTGTTTTATGCATAATTTTCTTCTTACAATAATTGCTATTTAGTTGAATTTAAAGTAATATAATATTACCTTTATTTTAATCAAATAGTAAAAATACAAAGGTAATTAGTTTGGACTCCACCTTCTTAATTACCTTTGTATTTTATATGATTTTTAAAAAAAGTGAATTATCAAATTTAATAGATAGGTTTTTAAAATAAAAAGAGTAATATTATGAACTATACATTTATATTACTCTTTTTGTAATCAAATATTCATTCAATAAGGTAAACGATTGAATAAAATGTAATCCTACTTGCCAAGCTCCAATCCCTTCTAAGCCATAGCTAACAACTAGTTGAATTTTTTTAATCTGTGCTTTGGCATCTTCGAACCACACTACATGTCCATTGCCTTTCTCATCTCTATAGTGAAAAAAAGGTTGCTGATATTCTGTAGAATATTGGATTGGTACTTGATATTTCATAGCTGTTTGTATTGCATCATCAACAGAGAGAGCCTTGGCGCTAATTACTGTACCATTGGACATTGTCCAGTCATATCCATAGCGTACAACACCAAGTATAATTTTATTCCGTTTCATATTATAAAGAGCAAATTTAATTGTTTTCCTTACTTCATTAATAGGAGAAACAGGACCAGGTGAGCTACTTTGTTCGTGCCAATCGTAAGCCATAAGAAATACGAAATCAACAGCTGATCCAATCCCTCCGTAATCATATCCTTTAAGCCAAGGTATACTATCATCTGTTTTAGATGGAACTGCAACAGATGTATAATATCCATCTGGTTTTAATCTTTCTTTTAACCTACGTAAAAAATCACTATATAAATCTCTTTCTTCTTCATGTATCAGTTCAAAATCAATATTGACACCAGCGTAGTTCTTGCTCTTCAATAGATTATAAATATTATTAATTAAATTATTTTTTATATCAGGAGAATTTAATACTGTTTTTACTAATTGGCCACTAAATCCAGTAGGTGTCAAATTTGTAATAACTGCAAGAGGTGCTGTGTTATTTTCTCTTATTAATTTAACAAGCTGTTGATCATCTACTAAAGTACTCAAAGTACCATCTTCTGAAATATGGTACTCAAATACACCTAAATAAGTATTAATAGAAGCGAACTTACGAACTCTAGTTTTGTTTTCCTCCGGTGTAGAAGGTGTTATAAAGCTAAAGCCTACCGACTCATATTTGGTTCTCGGAGGTAAATACAATTTCATTCCTATCATTAACCTATTTGAATGTAATCCATTTATTAGAGATAAGGTCCCCATTGAAATAAAGTTCATTTGAGTAATGGAATATAATGAATCTCCAGGTTGGACAGTATAAATATTTGTTGGAATGAGTAAATCTTGTCCAGGCACTAATCTGGCAGTTGTTAATCCATTATATATGCGTATACTATCCATAGTTACTTGATATTTTAGGGCAATTGAGAATAAGCAATCATTTTTTTTAATTCCATAAATAAACATAAAAATTCTCCTTACTAATATTAGCTATTATTAAAATATATGTGATTGTATTTTTGTTTATAACTAATATGATATATAAAAATACCTCTTATTTAATTATGTTAACAAATATTTCATGTTAAACGTTGGTATATATATGTTAACAGTTGTTAACATGAATTTATTGTATGCCACTATAAAGTCTTTTGCAATATGTTTTTAAAGATTTATGTTAGAACTCTACCGTCTTAAAAAAACGGACACCTTGTCAGCAAAAAAACTCTGACTACTTCATTTTTTCAGTTGGTTTTTATAAAAGATCAATGATATTTAAAACAAAATATAAGAATGTGAAAAAACACGAATCAAAAAAAGAAAGGGAGTGCAGCAACTTCAAAATAAAAAAATCTAAAACTAAAATACGACTGTGCACGCAATACCAAAAGTCTCTCACCCCTAAAGACAACTAAATTTTTAAAAGCATTAAAATACAAATTAATTCGGTCGTTTAGCGACAATAATAGTTAAATTTCATATGATTATAAGATATTTATATAATCCATAAATATATATGTAAATGGCTATATAACTAGCTTTCAAGCATTTAGCTATTCACTTTTAAAATAACAATATGTTATTTTAAAAGTAGTCTAAATCTAGTTATATCAATGCTTTTATGGTTTTAAGGGCTTTGCACTTATCCCCTCGGAGAGCAAGGATTTTACGTAGTAAAGTATAGGTCGCTTTGCTCCTTTTAAAAATAAACCAACTAGTTAAATTCTAAAATAATTAAATAGCTTTTAAATAACAAAAGTGTAAAACTGGTATCAGTTTTACACTTTTGTTTTTCTTATTTCATTTATAATTCCTAATTGTTGAAATTCTTCTCCTGTTTCCTTATTCGTTTCTTCTTTATCCCAACCTAATAATTGTTTTTCTAACTCAGTAAAATCATACTCTCTTTGCTCATAATCATTAAAACTACCAACCTTTTCTTTTCCTATTGGTGATTGATAATCTTTTCTTATTGCGTCAATCATCGTAGCAACAACACTATCAACTCTTTTCATTTGGGATACAATATCATATTTTTCTTTAATAATATTTATATCCCCATTTGCAGTATTTAATATAAATTCAGCTTCTTTCTCTTTTATGTTCTCTTTAAATACACTTTTAACCTTGTTTATAAGCTCTGTATGGCATTTTTCCTCTTCATTGGTATATTTACCTCTCCGGTAGCACGGACTTCATCAAGGACCTTATTCTTAGTTTTATTAGTATTTATGTAAAATTTTAAGCTTGTAACTTTCCTACCAGTCTTTATTTCTTCAAACTCGAAGGATATATCAGTTTTTTCTGCAAGTTCTTTATACGCTTGTAATATAACTTTGTTTTTAAAATTATTATAAATAGAATAGGCTTTTTCTTTAGCACACACCATATTTTTAAGTTCTTCAAGTTCAATTTCAATATGGTTTTTAAATAAATTACTTTTCAATATTTCGTATAATCTAATAGAATATTTACTTTTCAAACTTAATATATTTTCTAATTTGTAACTTGTGTGTAGGCCTTTAAGCTCTAGCATATAAGGTTTTAAGTCTGGTGCAAATTTTAAAATAACCATACCTTCACCTGTTTTATATCTTGCGCTACATAACCATGCCAATTGTAATATGTCTTTGCCTTCTTTTATTTCAAATACTTTTTTCATTAGTTCTTTTGTTATTTTAGGAATTTCTTTATACTTACTTTTATCTTTTATCCCTAATAAATTCATAAAATCTTTTATCCTAAATTTATATTCTTTAAACTCTGTATCATCTGGTTGAACCATACTTGCTAATGTTAGTATTATTTTTTGTTCCTGTACGGATAAGTCATAATTAAAAGTAATTAAACTATTACTTTTAGTAACCAAATACTCTTTTTTCATATCAATCCCCTCTTCAAAATATAATATCACACTGCTACTACTACTAATACTACAACACAAAAGTATTGTAGTAGTTAGGTATGAAAAAGTAGTATTAGATTTTTTAAACCCCTGGTATGACTTGCGTTAAGTCATGCTCTAAACATATTAAACAAATTATTGTTAAACATATTTAAACAACAACGTCAGCAAGCTGACTTTTCAACCTTATATAGGGGGTGGCAGCAAACTGCACTTCTAATAAATTAAAACATAATAAAGAGAATATATCACGGGAGAATTGGGATTATGAAAAACATATTAAGAATAGTTAAATATTTAGTATTGATAGGATTTCTTATAATGATTTTTATTGAGATAGATATTATTATATTTGGTATTAAATCAAAACCTAGCGAGTCCGATTGTATAATAGTATTAGGATGTCAGGTGAAAGGCACATCCCCTAGTCTTTTTTTACAAGAAAGACTTAACGAGGGCATAAGGCTTTATAAAGAAGGTTATGGAAAGTATATTTTAGTTTCTGGTGGAAAAGGGGCTGGAGAGGATATAACAGAAGCTTCGGCTATGAAAAATTTTCTTTTAGGAGAAGGAATAGATAAAAATAAAATAATTATGGAGGACCAATCGAAAAACACCATGGAGAATTTGACATTTTCTAAAAAAATAATGGAAAGTAGAGGATTTAAAACTGCCGTGGTGGTGTCAAACAAATATCATCTAAAAGGGTATCTCTTATGAGTAAAAGATTAAAAATGAATACTAGTTATTCTGGTGTTTTTGTTTCACACTATATATTCATTGAATATATAGGATATGTAAGAGAAGTGTTTGGGGTCTTAAAGTTTTTGGTGTTAAAAAAATAATATGGAACAACAAAATTCAAATATTGAGCATATTTTAGAGTAGTTACATAGTGTATATGAGGTATAGCAAGTATCTAGTAATTTATATTTAATTAGAGCCCCCTTTAATTAAATATAAATCTAATAATATAATGGGCTATATTACTGTCTTTTTTTATATCTTTTGAGGAATGTAAATTTTTATGATTTTTAATAAAGTTCGTGTTATATCAAGTTAAAGTTCGTTTATTTTATAGTGAGGTTATGGAAGCTAGGTATATAGCCAGCCAGAATTAATGTTTTGCATATTTAACGAACTTTTATAAATTTGAGTATGTAATATGTTAATGAGTGCCATCATAATTACTATATCAAGAATATTATAGTATTATGGAATTTTTATATTTATGGTATTAGCAATACTTTAAAACCGGCTACATATTGGATAGTCATTCCAACATGTAGCCGGTTTTTACCTATATACCGGCTGTAGCCAAAGGTTATTGCATAAATTAATAGCATTGTTAACCTCTATGTTTATATGTCACAGTCGACGTTTCTTAATAGGTATTATGATAATAATCGAAGTATGGGTCATACGGATAGTTAAGATGATAATTGGAGCTAAGATAATAAAAGTAATTAATATCTTTATAGTATTTATTTCCGTAATATCCTCCATGTCCGTGCCATATTTTAGGTCCATGACTTGGTCCATGACTTGGTCCAGGATTTCCTCCAGGTCCATGACTTGGTCCAGGATTTCCTCCGGGTCCATGACTTGGTCCAGGATTTCCTCCGGGTCCATGACTTGGTCCAGGATTTCCTCCGGGTCCATGACTTGGTCCAGGATTTCCTCCGGGTCCATGACTTGGTCCAGGATTTCCTCCGGGTCCAGGGCGATATCCTTCTTCATATTCAGAATCTTCACCATTGTATTCACGCATCATTTGGTCCTGTAGCATGTAATTGTTGGCACACATCATAGGGCAGAACATACAATAATTGTAGTCTTTCTCCGTTGGTATTATTGTACTTGGTACTTGCTCATTTATTTCGCTCATACAGATCTCTCCATTAAGTGATTACATATTTATAATATGCAGAAAGAATGAAAATGTAACTAATAAGTTTATCTCATGCATTAGCATCAATAAATTATGATTTCCGATATATTTTTGTATAAAGTAAAATAATATATTTATTGGGTATTAAGACCGTTATAATTTTTCTTTAAGTTCAGAGAATACCTTTTTATCTTTATTTTTTAGATAAATTTCTGACATTAAAAGATTCTTTTTATATACTTCAAGAACTATTGTTAAATGTCGTGAAAAATAGACTTTAACGACATAAGTAATAAAAAAATATATGAATTATATTTTTTTTTAGATTTGTAGCACATTTGGAATAATCTACATATAATGTACAGGTAAGCAATATGAAAAATCTATAAAAAACCTAGCGGTTGCACGCTAGGTTTCAAGGAGAAATAATATAAGAAATATATAATATAGAATAGTCATTAGGTATTCTATATTATATATTAGTCATTACATATTCAAAAGGTTCCACTTTTTTTGTGTTTCCTAAATATTTATTTTAATATAATATGGATTGAAAAAGTAAAATGTCGTAAAAAAATAATTCCACGGCATTTGTTGTGTTCCCATATGTTAGTTTTTATAGAACTCAGTGTACTAGAAGCGGTCATTCAATCAAGTGTAGCGAATGAATATTTTTGAGATTTTAAATATTTAATAACTTGAGGTAATGCTTTGACAGTCGTAGTCTTAGTTGAAATGTCATGCATCAGAATAACTACATGTTCTTTTCCTTTAGTATACTTTTTAAGATTATCTAATAATTTATCTACTGGAATATTTTGTCCCTCTGCATCACCAGTTAAATCATTCCAGTCAACATAGTGATATCCATCATTTTTTAGTGCTTCTCTAAAAGGTTCTAGATTTTTACCAAATGATCCACCTGGAAATCTCACTAACTTACTATTAAAATTTCTACCTAGTATTGATTTTAATATAGTAGTACATTTAATAACATCACCTATAAAGGCATTTGTACTAGAGTAAATATATTTATAGTTATGCGAGTAAGTATGATTTCCGATAATTTGTTTATCTGATGCTTCTTTTTTTACCAAATCGGGATATATTATTGCCATACTACCAACTATAAAAAAAGTTGCCTTTATATTATAGCTATCTAAAATTTTTAAGATTGCTGGAGTAGTGTTGGCTGAAGGTCCATCATCAAAAGTAAGATACGCTATTTTATGACCATCTTCTTTATAAACATCTAAAGTTGATGAATCTATATTGCTTATTACTGCACTTTCCCTTAAGTTCATTGTTGCATTAGTAGGGAGGTTACTATTTGTTTTACTAAAAATATAAAATATTATGCATGACAAGATAAAAATGAGAACTATTAGTACTAAAACAAACCTTATATTTTTTATAATCACCTTTTTTCTTCCATTTCCAAGTTTTTTCATAATTTATCACCTATTATTTATTATTTCAATTTAATTAATCTACTTTAAGTATATGTTTAATATATTCTTATAGCATATATTTGAATAACTTTGGACGTTTCTTAAAATCCTATAACTAGCCTATACCCTCATTCATGCTCTTTTAATATGCAATAAGTCTTTATTTCACTGCATAAAAGGTGTCTAATTGAGAATATACACCCATTTTATGTACTATTTTCACTTTAAAATAACATTCACTTGTTGTTACTTTGTTATTTTTTTCAATAATTCTTTTTTCTTAATAGAAAATTCTTCATCTGTTATAATTAGCCCATCTAATAATTCTTTATATTTCATAATCTCATTTTCTACTAGTTCTTGAGTCCACTCTAATTCCAATACCCTCACCTCCTCATAAAATCGGAGTGGGTTCACTATTAGCTCATCATATTTAAAGTGACCAATTAAAAATATGCTTCATTGCTTCCACAAATCTATTATTTTTGTTCTATTTTACCATGTCTTAACTATTTAAAACAATAGATAAATCAAAAAAAGCCAGCTAAATACAGGCTTTTTTACAATAAGTAAGTAAGTTATTTAATCATATAGATATTAATAATGCATGAAAAAATTAATATCTATAAGTAAATAATTTATATTTATCATTCAACATAATAAAATGTTATATCGAATGGAAAGAAAAAACTAAGGTACAGATAAAGTAAATTTATTGATATTTTGTTAAACTTAAGTTAATCTAAATTTGCCCCACTTTTAGGGGAGTAGTTTTTAAATGCAAAGGTTCTAAGGTGTCCCCCTTTTATAACCTTTGCATTTTTTATCATTCATTATGGTAAAATAAAGGGCCTGGGTATTACTATTTTGTATAATACTTAGATATTTGTGATATATTACATTGCAAATATTTGATGATTATAAGAAAATTTTCTATATCACTTTTGTACCAGTATATCAATTACTTATAAAACATAATAATATACATGATACTAAGGATAACAGTCAATAATAGAGATATAACTATGAGTGAGGTGTATAGTTTGTCCTAATGAACATAAATGGATGCGCAAATATTTTAAGGGAACTAATACAGAGGTTTAGTAAAAAGTATATTAGGATTATAATTTTTTTAGGCAATATTGTAAAAATCAAAAATAGAATGATTTGTGTTTATGAAGGGAGGATAAGTATGAGTTATATATTATTTTTAGGAGTTATAGCTGCTGCCTATGTAATGTTTAATTACTTTGTTAATTGGTGCGAAGGGCAAGTTGAAAAAGCTAATAATTAGTTTTAAGGAGGATTTCATATGGTTAGTTTAGTAATAGTCATAATATTATTGTTTTTTTATATACTTATTATCCACAAATTTTTAAGCGACTTTACCATAAGTGGATTTATAATGACTAACTATAATTTTGTCTAATTGCTGACTACAAGACACAACCATTTTATCCGTAGGTTTTTTGAAATGTAGTAAAAGATGCAATATCATTTTTAAAAACCTTAATTCAGTATTTATAATTTTTAGTTTAATATTTTTCATGTATTTATTCCCCCCCGTTTAATTTCTTTGAGCACAAAGAGTATAATACCATATTACCCAATCTATGTTAAATATTTCATTTGTCATTAAAATATAAAATACTACAAAACAAACTAAAATTTATAAAAATCCATAAAAACATTATAGTGTTATATATATATATAAGTCATCAAACCATTTATACAAGTCGTATGTAATAATATGGAAAAGACGAAAAAAGTCTTAATTTACTTGTCATATAATTATAAAACTAGAATACACACAATTATAAATAACCACATTTTAACACAAAATATGTTGAAATACACCTCAATTGAAGATAAGGATTTTATAAGTATTGACGTACTGGAAGTTGAACTCAATTAGGATTTAGGAGGGTGCTATCATATGTTTAAGAATAAATTATTGCAAATGATAATTAAAAGAATTGCTAAACTTGAAATAAAACTTACTAAAATGAATAAAGGAATTGAACAGCAATGGCTTAGAGCATACTTCAAACATAAATAAATCTGACCATGATATTATATGGGATACGCTTTTATGTATTGAAGAAGACTTAAATTACATAGAGAATACACATAACATAGATAATTATGAAAAGCACTTATAGGGTGTTTTTGCCCAACCCCTCCAAAACAATGAATAAAGACTATTTCAAAAAGTTGTACTTTGTGAAATAGTCTTTATTCATTGTTTTGGTGTGTCATAAGTACATCTTATTTATTTCTGACATATGTCAAATTGTTAGTATATATTTTGGAATGGATATATTTCAGAAATTATCAAATTAGTTATTTGCCTATTTCACCTTTTCGGGGTTATAGGCAAAAATACCCATCTTTGACGCACAAAAAAATAGAAAGATAATTTATCTTTCTATTTTTTTACATGAATAATATACTTTGACCACAATAACATAATTTAAATTATTAGGCTTTAGCTTCACGAAATTCTATATAAAGTTCTTTACCTAAAGCATGTGCGATTTTTTGTAAGAAATCTATACTAGGATTATAATTACCACTTTCTAATCTAGAAATATTACTTTGCTTTATACCAACTTTATCTGCAAATTGTTTTTGTGTTAAATTTTGTGCATTTCGCTCTTTTATGATTTCTTTTATTAGCTCATACTTAGGAGCTAAAGCTTTGTATTCTTTGCGAAATTCTTCATTTTGCATTTGTTTTTCAAAAAAGTTGTTTAAATCGCTCATTTACCATATCTCCTTTCATAGTCAGTTTTATACTTTATTGCTTCATCAATTTCACCCTTTGGAGTTTTATTAGTTTTTTTAATAAACCCATTCGTAAGAATTATCTTGTTCCCAATACGAAAAAAATAAAAAATTCTAGATATATCACTCCCTATTTTAATTCTTAGTTCAAATATTCCATTATTAATTAATTTCGAATGAGGTTCTCTCAAAGATGGACCAAACTGTTGTAATATTTTTAATTCATGAATAGCCTTTGCACGCATTTTAACATCTAAGCTTTCTAAAAATTCTTTAACTGGAGAAGTATTATCTATCATTTTGTAAAAATTCAATTCACATTCCACATTGATAATCCTTTCTTACTCTTTATTATATTCATTTCTCAATATAAGTATACCATATATGATATAAAAATAAGTGTGCACAATCATATTTTAATTTTAAATTTTTTTATTTCAAAGTTGCTGCACTCCTTTCAAAAGTGCATTTATGGTTAATGGTCTAACAGTTCAATCGGTATATACTATATACCGATTGAACAAGGAAACGAAATAGACGCAGTTAGTCCCTTATAAAACTAAACTATAAAATAGATCTAGCTTTATAAAGGATTAACTACCATAAACCGTATATCACTCGGTCACTCATTTCTCGCACATTAACTATTATATATTTTCATATCTATAAGTTTTCTACAATCAGTTCTATCCTATTGTTAATCTACTTATAGTCCCGATACCTTAGTATCCTAGAACTTCCACTCCTGCCCTTTTCGTCGGCATCACGCTCGATCCTACACAACTAGAGATAAGGACTAGTTATAATGTGTAGAGGTTCACTTTTGGGTGTTGGCTGAACTCACCCAATGCACCCTCTTTAAAGGGGAAATCTTTATAGTCTTTGGAATTTAAGAGTGCTTTTAATTGTCTTTTTTTTATAATCAATTTTAAGATAAAATACAAATGATTGATAGATTATATAAGTAGCTCATTTTATTAAAAGGAGGCTATTCATATAAAAAGAACATCCATAGATTTGCCTCACACAAATCTATGGATGTTCCTAAACAAGTTTTCCTATTTAATTATACCAGTAGCTACATGTCTTAATACTACGTGTGCATGATTAACAACTACAGTGTTTAAAGCTGCATGTGTACCACCAATACAATTTAAAGTTTCATTTAACATTAAAAACACCTCCATAAATTTTTATGTTTCTTCATTAGTAATAATCCGGAAATAAATCTCAAATAATAATTTGTTTCTAGGTTTATTTCCTTAGAATCTTTTTCCATTCATAATTTAGTTACTTCCTAATTGATTTTTAAAGTAAATTATTTAACGTTTTGAACTGATATAGGGCTATTTACTCCCTTATGATTAATCTTATTCAATACTAATTTCTTTGCGTTTTCAGCCTTAAATTTATCTTGACTAATCTTATTCAATGCTAATTTCTTTGCATTTTCAGCCTTAATTTTATTTGTTTTATCTTGATTAATCTTATTAAATGATGCTTTCTTTGCGTTTTTAGCCTTAAATTTATCTTGACTAATCTTATTCAATGCTAATTTTTTTGCGCTTTCAGCTTTAATTTTGTTTATTTTATTTTGAGTTAGAATATCACCAGTTACAATTTTTTTAAAATCTTTCTTTAAATCCCGTTGTTTAAATTCAGTTTTCACAGGTGCTTTTATAGTAGTGTTTAATGGTTGTGTAGTTGCTGCAAAACTTGTAATGCTAGTTGATAAAATCATACCTCCTGTTAGTAACCCTGTTAATATTTTAGTTCTTAAAGATAAATTTTTCATGTTGATCTCTCCTCATTAGTTTATTTTTGATATTGTTTCTATGTATTATACTAACAACAAATTGTAGCAATAATATTAAAAAATTATGTTAATTTTGTCGCAAATGAAGATATTTTGTTAATTTATAATTAAAATTATGGTCTTTATTGAATTATATTGATATTTGTTTAAAAAATGGTAAAAAAGTTGGATAAAAAAGTAATATATCAAGGCGGTATCTTGATATATTACTTTTTCCCTTTTTATAATGATAGAATGAGTCTGGGTTATACTAGGCCTTTTTATTTTTAATCTTATTTATAATATGGATTAAATCATACTAGAAAAATGACTTCCTACCTGTAGGTTGACTGGGATTAAAGGAAGCTCTCACTTCTAAAATGATGAGTAGTTCACTCCTTATAATTTGAAAGTGTAGTGGTGACATTTCGCAAAGCCCCTCTACACCTTTAAAAATATTCTGAATTTGTTGTTTATTTACAGACTTTTCTTCTGAATTGAGTGCATTGTTCAAACAGCTTTTCGCGTTTTGAAGATAGTATGCTACTTCTTTGATATATTGATTAGTATTTTTGTCTCTTTTAAATTTCACCTCACCATTACAATGGCACCAAAGAGTTGATAAGCTGATATTTTTCTATCAGTTCATAGGTTTAGATATAAATCCAATTCCATTACATATAACTTATAATAAAGTCATAAAAATAATGCGAGGAAATTATTATGAATAAGAAAGATTTTATTAGAGTGACAGCCATTAAATTAATAGCACAAGACGGCTACTATAATACTAAAATTCAGGATATAGCAGATAACGCTAATATAGCTGTCGGTACAATATATCATTATTATAAAAACAAACAGGAGATATTTGATTATATTTTTTCTGTTATATTTAATGAATTTTTTAAATTTGTTAGTGAGCTTGAACAAAGTAATAATGACTCACTTAATATGATTGATTCATATATAAGATTTCATATTAAAGAATGGGAAAAGAATCCTGATATTTTTAATATTTTACAACAAGATGGTATACCTTTTTCAAAACAAAGTTTTAATTTCAGCGGAATGTATAAAAAATCGATGAAAAAATTAGAAAATATAATTAAACAAGGACAGAAAATAGGAGAAATAAAAGAAATAGATGCAAGTATGATTGCGTATTTAATATCAAATTTCATGAGAATTATCAAATTTAATTTAACTTCTGAATGTGATTATGAAACAAGAAAAGAGCAATTTATTTCTTTTCTAATTAATAGCCTTAAAAAATAATTTGTTCGAATGAAGCTTCACTCATTTTGTTTTAAGTTCATATTATATAAAATACAGTTACGTAATTGATGGGTTACTGTATCATGATTTATTTTATGAAAACAAGGAGGTCGTTTCGATATGAAACTATTAATTATAAAACCTAATGATGAAATTGCAATAACTAGCATTCAAAATGCAACAAGCCCCATTGTAAGTCCAATAATAAATACAGCTAATGTTACATGGATTGGAGGTCCTGACGGTGGTCTACCAGCTTCAGCTAGTATTACTATACTCCCAACTGCTACAATAAGTATTACGAAGACGGCTAGCCCAAGCGTAGTTATCAGTGGAATTAGATCTCAAGTTATATTTACTATTATCGTCAATAACACATCAACAACAACCCCAGCAAATAATGTAGTTATAGCTGATACACTTCCAAATGGATTTACTGTAACAGGTGTTACTTCAACGTCTGGCGTAGTAGCATGGACTTCACCAAATAGTAATTTGACTGTAACTAATGCAACCCTTGCTGCAAACTCTGTTGTTACTGTAACAGTTACTACTACTTTTATAGGTTAATGATCTAAATAGTTTTATTATTAATAAAACTAAATGGCTTTTCAAAATTTTACAGTTAATAAGTATGTAACTGGATTTCTTTATTTTTGAAAAGCCATTAATCCGAATTAATATCTAATATTAAAAATATAGAGGTTTTAATATGATAAATTCAAAGAATAAAAATTTTTTAATTGCAAATAGAGCTTATGTAAAATCGGATGGATGTAAAAGTCAGTATGCAGATGCCACTGTTTTAATAAATAAAGTTTCAGACCTATCTGTAACGAAAACCTCAAACTGTGATAGATTTGAAGTCAATGAAATAATAACTTACATTATCAATGTGAAAAATAATGGTCCTTCAAGAGCATCAGGCGTAGTTTTGAAGGATATACTCCCCCCATTAGCTATCTTTGAGAGTATATGTTTATCACAAGGCTGTTTTACTTTGAAAAAAGGATATATAATTTGCTATCTTGGAAACATTAACACCGGAGACAGTGTAATCGTAAATTTAAAAATTATTTCTAAAGAAAATTGCCCTATAATTAATTCTGTTTTTGTAATTGGAAATGAATTTGATCCAAAAAAAGAAAATAATATGACTTTTTTAGAATTATATAATAATTCATGTGAAAAAAATGATTTTGGCACCGACCTTCAACTTAATAATCGCAAAATTTCATTCTATTACAATGGTAAGAATGTGTATACAAAATGGACATGTAAAAAAGAATTTTAGGAAAAGCATGTATGCATATATATAATAGAATGTCATGAAATTATATGACGTTTTACCTTCTAAAATTAATAGCCTATAAATCGTTAACTATCCTTTAATAATTAATAACTATTTTAGGGGGTGGATCTACCTATTTTTTAGGTTTCATTTATTTCTTAAATAATCTCTTCATTATTAGGTCGTTTTTTATGAATACTTTATTTTTATTGTATATGAATATTAGGGTATGAATTTAACACAAGCGATATTGTGTTAAATTCATATAAAATCCACAAACCATTGAAATTACTATGTTTTTTTTAATAAACCATTGATTTTAATCCTAATAGATAATATTAATTTAACATAACATATCGTATTGTATAATTAAATTTATCTTAATACCATGTTAATCAATGATATTAAAAAAAGTCATGAAATTAATCATTTCACGACATTTAAATTTTCCATTACAACAATGTTCATGATAATTATCATAATACAGTTTAAATTGATTAGGCAAAAATATATTGTTTTTTTGTTCACAGAAACATTTTCCAGAGAATATATTAGAAATATAGAATATACATTAGCGATATTCTGTACAAGCCATTAATTATGACTTACAACTTTTAGATGGAACGGTTGGTTCCATTATAATGATGACCTCCAATATTGTATCCTCCGTTAATGTACTGAGCCCCACTAACATAGCCAATATATAAAGGGTTAAACTCTGCTATTTGTGTTGATTTGAAATAACTTATTTGTGTTGCTGTGAAATTATTTATCTGTGCACGTGTAAAAAAGTGTAAATATGGTAATAAAGTATATTAGCAGACTGACCCTTACCCAATAAACTAGGGGGTATGGGTCATTGTTTATCTAAAATATAGAATTGATGAAATATAGTACATTAAGTACGAGAAAAGTAAGAAAGGGAGTAAATTATGATTACTATTTATGATTGGTTTGGCTATAAATTGCCGCTAAAGGAACGTTATCATTTAATGAGGGTATAGACTAGATGTGTGTAAACAACAAATGGCGTGAAACTTTATTATTTCACGTCATTTGTTGTTTTTAAATTTATTATATTGTATGCACTTCGAGTTAAAAATATAAGGTGTTGTATTTATTGTTTTTTGGAGCTAAAATATTACTTTTATCGTATATACTATAATGTTTACTACTATCTTTTTCTAGAGATCTAAAAACCTTTTTCATTTCCACTTGAGTAAGATATTTTACTTTCTCTTCATTTTCTTTCATCATATTTAAGCACCTCATTTCAAAACATAGACCTTTTAACTATTATGTCCAACTTTGAAATACCATGTTAAGTACTGATAATGAAAGTCTTAATCCACTTTCATAGAAACATAATATTAAAAGTTGGACATTACATTGAATAAATTCCTATAAAAATAGTATTTATGTTTTTTGCTGTAGTAATATCTACAAATAAAAAATGCAAAGGCATAGAAGGGCTCCTAATTACCTTTGCATTAAAAAATAATCATATAATATCAGTTTCCTTTAACACTTATACTTCTACACAATAAATAAATTCCATGTAAATTTTAAAATAAAAGCCATAAATATATAATGATAATCCAAGTGATTTAATTATTTTTATATTTATCTATAAATTCTAATATTGCTAGAGAAATTAAATCCTTTTGTTTTTCCTTTCTTATCTCCGCAAACTTAGCAAATTCTTCAGCTATTGATTTATACATTTTAAAACTTCTAGTAACTACTTCACCATCTAATTTAGAATTATTTATATTAAGTTCAGGAACATCTATTATATTTGTGTTAGTTTGTTTCTTGTACCACCCCACCATTTCTTTCAAATCCCCAGTTAAAGATAAAAGTTCTTTAAAGTCATCCGGTAGTTGAAAAGTATCCTTTTGTATACTTTGAATTTCTTTTGAATTGTTTTCCGTATATGTCTCTTGTTTCTTCAATGATTCAGTATGGTTTACTTTTTCATTACCTTTGTTTACTTCCTTCAGGTTTACTTTAGTAGTTGAAAAGTTTACCTCTCCTATATCATACTGAAAAGTTGATTTATTATAGTTTATATTTGTATCCTTAATTGTTTCTGAAAAATCTTTTCTATTTATTTTAAACTGCCTAATAAATATATCAGTTGAAATCTTATCATCTTTATTTTTATTTCTGTTAGCCTTTGTATTTTCATTTATTGCTTGAGCTATTTCTTTTAACTTTTCTATTGGTAGGTCTAATATCTTTGCTTTACTCATTTTCCTATCCCTCACTATTAAAGTTTACTTTTTAACTACTTTAGTATACTTTAGTAATTCTATAAATAATATATAATTCCTTTTAAAATAAAAAAAACTTCACACAACAGAAACTTGAAACGGTGTATTTAGAGGATTTAGTTCCTAAAGACCATATTTTGAAAAATATAGATAAATACATGGATTTATCTTTTATAAGAGACTTGACTCAAAAATATTACTGCTTAGATAACGTTGCTAATTAAAGATATAGATGAAATGGTCTTGAAAATAGAGGAGTTCCGGATATTCTTATAGTTTAAAAACACAATTTTAAATTAATAGTTTGTTCTTTTTTATGATTTAATCATCTCATATTTATCTGATTTTTTCTACCTGTTTTTTAACTAGAATGTTATCCACAGCGGTTTCCGCAAGCTGTTTCCTATATAATCACTCATAGGCACACGCCCACAACCAACAATGAAAATAGTTAAGTATGATGTTTTTATTTTTTGTCCACACTAATTATAACAGGAATAGAGTTTGGTATTTATTTGATGATTCAATCTCGTGATATAATCTAATCTGATTGCTTTTGAGCACAGCCAATTGTGGCCATAATCGTATACGATTATGGATGTAGCACGCTGACTAATTTTACTAACATTCTCAAGTGATCAATCCTGTAATATTTTATTTGGAGTGATTAAAATATGCAAGACATTTTAGAAATTTGTTGTGGACTCGATGTACACAAAGATACCGTAGTAGCTTGTTTATTAAAAGGAAGCATAACTGATACACCATCAAAAGAAATCCGTACTTTTTCTACTCTTTTACCGAATCTTAACACTCTTAGAACATGGCTTGAAGAAGAGCAGTGCAATCATATTGCAATGGAAAGTACAGGGGTATATTGGCAACCAATATATGCTGTTCTTGAAGATTTATTTAATAGTACCGTTACATTAATTGTTACAAATGCTAGGCATATGAAGAATGTTCCTGGAAAAAAGACTGATATAAAAGATTCCGAATGGATTGCAACATTGCTTCGTGCCGGGCTTTTAAAAAGTAGTTTTATTCCCACCGAAGAAATACGAGAATTAAGAGATTTTACTAGGTATAGAAAAAGTATCATCGCAGACATAACTTCTCAAAAAAATCGTGTTGAAAAACATCTTCAAAGCTGTGGTTTTAAATTATCTTCATTTTTGTCAGATATCTTTGGAGTTTCAGGACGAGCTATAATAGATCACCTTTCTGAACGAGGAGTAATAAACCCAAGCAAGATTCAAGAATATGTTAAAGGCAGAGCTAAAGCCAAAACAGAAGATATTAAAATAGCTGTTAACGGAAAGATGACTGAACATCAAAAAGACTTTCTAAAAGTATTGCTTGAAAGGCTCGATGAAGATTGCAAACATCTTTATACTCTTGATCTTAAAATTGAGAGTGCTTTAGAAAATTTTAAAGCACCAACGCAACTTATTGACGAAATACCTGGAATTAATATTACAGCTGCTGCCACCATTATTGCTGAAATCGGAGTTGATATGAGTAAATTTAAAACAGCACAACATATATCTTCTTGGGCGGGGTTAAGTCCTGGGAATAATGAAAGTGCTGGTAAAAGAAAAAGTACTCGCATAACTAAAGGAAATACATATTTAAAAACAGTATTGTGTGAAGTCGCCTGGAGCATAACCCGTGTAAAAAGCTCGTACCTTTCTTCTTGGTTTTGGAAACTAAAGCAACGCCGTGGTGCTAAAAAAGCTGTCATTGCCTTGGCAAGAAAAATCCTTGTTATAATTTATACTATGCTTAAAGAAAACACATCCTTCAATGAAGAAAGGTTTAAGATACTTTCAAAAAAACAACAAGAAAAACGTAAAAACAGACTCCTTCTTGAAGCTAAAAAATTAGGTCTAACCATAATTGCTCCTTCTAAATTAGCATAACTTATGCTAATAAAATAAAGTATTTTCCTGACTAACTATGTCGAAAGAGTTAGCCTTTCTTTCTTATTGTCTTTTTACCGTAATCTTTTTCGGATGACTCCTAAAACGCAGTTGCCTCCAAGGAGGTATTTACTGACTAATAAAAAAAAGAAGCATTTAATCTCCTTTACTAAAAATCAACGTAAACAATGCTCATTCTCTCATATTGGTCTAATAATTCCATCATACTATTAACTAAAAAGTCATTTGGATCTTTATTATAAATACTATAAGTAGGTTGCTCTATGCTTATAATATTTACCCTATCTTTTTCAATGTCACTTCTCCATAATCTTGATATGTTCAAGACTACTACTTTATTAATGCCATTAAAGCCTGGTCTGTTTGTACTCGTACCAGCTTACATCCTCATCACTAAATATCTTCACTAACTCTAAGCTATTATCTTTACAATACTTCTCTATTTCCTGTTGTTGTGTCTTTAGTCCGATTCCCTTTTCTACTTGGGTAGAAGTTGAAACTCTTATGTATCCAAATACCTTCTCCATGTTCAACACCCCTTCAATACATTTCCATGTTCTTATATATATTATTGTTATAAGTGTCAGGTAACTAATTTATGTATTAATATTTACCTTGTTGAAATTCTTCTCCAACCTCATCTTTTTCATTATCTTTCCAACCTAACAATTGCTTTTCTAAACTTTTATATGTCATGCCACCATCTTTACCATCATATGCTCTTTGTTCATAATCATTAAAACTACCATTCTTGACCTTACCCTTAAGTTGCTGATAGTCCCTTTTTATTGCATCACACATCCACCCAACTATACCATCAATTCTGGGTGTAACTTTAGCAATTTCATATTTTTCTTTAATAATATTTATATCTCCTTTGGCAGCATCTAATATAGATTTAGCTTCTAGTCCTGATATCTTCTCTTTAAATATACTTTTAACCTTACTTATAAGCTCTGTATGGAATTTTTCTTTTTCATTGGTAGATTTGTTCTCTGTAGTTGCGCAGACTTCATCAAGAACCTTGCTTTTAGTTTTATTAGTATTTATGTAAAATTTTAAACTTGTAACCTTCCTACCTGTCTTTATTTCTTCAAAGTCAAAAGATATGTCGGTCTTATTATTAATTTCTTTTTGAGCCACTAATAAAACCTTAGGTTTCATATTGCTATATCTTGGGTATATACTATCATCCAAACCTATTAAATCTCTAAATTCATCCATTTTAAATGGTACTGTTTTTTTAAACTGGAACTGCTTTAATAATTCATAAAATCTTATAGAATATTTGGATGAAAGTTTAGCTACTTGATTTAATGCATATGTAACAAAATTATCTTTTAAATTGAGCAAATATGGTTTTAGTTTAGGACTAAATTCCACCTCTATAAGGCCTTCCCCTGGTATATGTTCTACAGAAGAAAACCAAGCTACTTGCAATAAAGAATGCGTTTTTTTTATTTCTATTACTTTCATCATTAAAGATTTAGTTATTTTAGGTAACTCAATATATTTCGATTTATCTGAAACATCAATTAACTCCATAAAGTCTTTTACATATAACTTATAAGTTTTAAAAGCTTCGTCTTGTGGCTGAACCATAGAAGCTATTGTAAGAACAAGTAGTTGTTCTGTTTTATTTAATTGGTAAGCTCTTAAATTTAAGTCATTTGCTTTAGTAACAACATTATTTTTTAACATAATCAACCCCCTAATGAATATTTTAACAAAAGCAACTTCAAAAGGCAACTTTTGTTTTATTAGTTACCTTGGGTATGAAAAAGTTGCCTTTGGGTATGAAAAAGTTGCTTTTAACTTTTCAATGTATTGATATTACTAGCCTAACAGGGTGTCCTAAACATACTAAACAAGGTTTAGTTAAACATATAAAACAACAACTGTAGTAGTTTTCTTTTTTATAGTTCTAATTCTTCTTTTTTATTTCTTCTTGAGATCTTTTCAGTTTCTTTCTCATCTTTTAATTTTTGCTGAACTTCAGACATTAAATTATTCTTTTATTAAACCTGCCACATTATCAGTTAACTTTTTATGTTCTTTTTTTAATTTAAAATATTTATTAGAGTACTCTGTAAATCCTTTATGATAACTTAAATTATTTTGTTCCAACGATGTATTAACTCTTTTTAATTCATTCAAAGAGTTCTCATTTAATACTTCTTTTTTAGCCAAATCTATTATTTTATTATAATCTTCCTCTTGAAGTATTATTTTAGAGCCTATAATACTCTTTTTAACGCTTGTTTGTTCAATGTTAGATATATTAGCCGTTAAATTTTCTAATGCCTTAGATTTAACATTAAGCTTATTGTAGGCCTTGTTAAATTCAACTTCACTTTTTTTCAACTCGTCTTGTTTAGTTTTAATTTTAAAGTCTTGAGTATCCAAATGAATTTTTTTACTACCGGCTTCACCTCTTTGAACATCAAATCCCTTACTTTGTAAAAACTTGGGCAATTCAGACTGCAATTGTAATAGTGATTTACGATTAAAAAGAATCTTAGCAGAAAGTCTTCCGTCTTCTGTTAAAGGTACACTACAAAGGTGCATATGTGGTGTGGTTTCATCCAAATGTACAGTTGCTGATACTATATTCTTTTCACCATAATTTTCTTTTAAGAATTCATAAGTTTGCTTAAAGAACTTTTCTTGATCTTCCTGGGGAAGCATTTTGAAATATTCATTATCAGAAGTTATTAAAGTGCTGGTCAATATTACAGCATTTTTTCTAATTCCCTTATTAACTTTATAACCCTCTTTAATTATTTCTTTAACCTTGTGATTATAGTTAATATGTTTTTCATTATGTAAATCATAATTTAGAAGTGTACGGTCTTCATCTATGTCTTTATTTTTACTATTTACACTCTCTCTTTGATTATGAATTTGAGTTCCTTTTACATCATTTGCCTTGAATTTTTGAACATGGCAAATCAAATAACTCATATTAAACACCCTATCCTTAGTTAAATTTAATTAGTCGGTTTATTCTAAAAGGAGCAAAGCGACCTATAACTTTAGAGTAAAATATAACACATTAGACTTTACTAGCGTAAAGATGTGCTCTCCGAGGGGGAATAATAAGGCAAGCCATATTACAAACACTAAATAATTCGTAGTTCTAATTAATTTAATTTCAATAAGCAAAGCTAAAAGGGAAATGGATAAATAAAAAGAGCAGCACAAAAAATATAGATGACCATGCAAGCAATTCGGGAGATATATTTAATAATTCCCCCACCCTAGTACAATTTTTTTAAAAATATATTAGAATTTAGATATAAAAATGAAAAAGATCACTATCATAAATGAAATAGACTTGTCGGCTTGCTTTTGCTTGCAAAAGTTTTTAGAAGTAAGTTGACCGCAGGGAAAATTAAGGTAGTATTATGCTCATATGCAGACTTTTTTCTGTTTTTGATTTTTAACTTCTTACGCTGATACTCCCACGCCTAAAGGCATGGGGTTCTTAGATATATCGCCTTCTCCTATACTCTCATCCATAAAAAGTCTATAAATTACAACATATAAGAACTAAGCTACCTCTCTAAGACTTTCACTACCAATTATCCTAATGGATAAATTAACGATAGTATAAGGCTCATATCAAAACCTATTAAATTTTTTATTAGTTTGTTTTTATATTCCCATACTTGATATTTTTTTATTATTACTGCTTAATAATCTATTAATTTCTTTATCATGCAAATACTTAAAATTATCATAAGTTCCAAAACATAAATCTCTATCTATTTCTTCTAAATTTTCTTTTACATTCATTATTAGAAAACTGCTATATAAATCTCTTTGAATTTGAATTTCTTTATTGTTGACATTAAATATATTCCAACGTTCACTTAATTCTTTTTTATTATACTTCGCATCAAAATGGTTGTACTGTGATGCTTTTATTTTATAAGTATTAACTTTATATAATTCAGTATTATTCCACTTTAATTTATTGTCTAATATAGTTAAAAGCATACTTGGGGCTTTATTTGCTAACGACTTTCCAAATCTTTTTTTCTTATTGAATTTTCCTGTTTTCTCGTTAACGGTAGTATTTTTGGAACGTTTTTGCAATCCTTTATAGTTCATTGTCTCTACTAATATCCTATCTCCTAAACTCACTATTTTATTAGCTAAAATATTATGACTTTGCTTTCTTATATCAGCTTGTTTCCTTTGGATATCTCTTAATTCATTTTGGGTTTTAATATATTTATTTGATTTAACCCATATTAATTTTACACCATGTTTGATTGTACCATTTTCATTAAAATTATTAGGATGGTTGACTCTTCTTTGTCTATCCAGCTTTCTTAATAATCTTCTTTTAATTGTTTCAATATTATTAACCTCGGGTGCTAGTTCTAATAATTTAACCTCATGTTTTGAGGCAATACCTATAGTTTGAGTGCCAATATCTATTCCAACATTACCCTTTCCAATAATATTTTTAACTTGCCCAGTTTCTTTATTATATTTAATAGGAGGGCTACCATCTAAAACTAATTGAATATAATATTTATATTTTCCACGAATAAATTTTCTAACTATTCTACAATATTTAACTTCGTTTAATAGTGAAATTTCTGCATATTCATCGTTGTTTTTAACAATAGTATTGATTTTAAGCCTATTCCAAATTAATTGGTTATCTTTAAATCTAATCCCTGTTCCATTGGACTTCCCTTCAACACTGTTCATTTCTCCATATTTTTTAAAACAAACCTTATTTGCAGTATGGAACATTAATCTTTGAAATGCACTAAAACACCTTGAAGCTATTTTTTGAGTGGTGAAACTGTCTACGTTATTTTTAAAATGCTTTTGAATAGGTTTTACAAACTTATGAAGTGAATACTCCGTCAAACTATGTTTTTTATTTAATTCATTAAATTGTTTATTGCGTTCTTTTCCTTTAGCCATTTTAGCAACTTTTTTATATTCCTTAGACTGTCTCATATAATTATATCTCTTATATAATTCTCCTAAACAGCTATTATATATATTCCTACTTATTTCCAATCTTTTATCTAAAATATCTTCTTGATGTTTTTCTGTATCTAGTTTTAATGTTAAAATATAGTTTGACACAATATTCACCTTCTTTTAATATCTTGTTTTTTGATTTTCCACATATTTTTTTACCGTTTTGCTACTTATATTTCCTGCCGTTGATATAAAATAATTTCTAGTCCACAAGCTAGGCATTTTCTTTAATTCATTAAACTCGTCTCTCAAAACCCTACTTGTTACCCCCTTTATTTTTTGCATAATATCAGAAGGACTTAATGATGGAAGACAATTTAAAAACATATGTGTATGGTCTTTATCACATTCTATTGCGATAATTTCAATATCTATCTCGTCACATACACATTTGACCATATACTTGAATCTCTCTTCAACATTAGGTATTAAAAATATTTTTCTCCTATATCTTGGGCAAAATATAAAATGATAATTAATTAATGATATTGTTGTTTTAGTTGTTTTAGTTGTTCTATATTTATTTTCCATAATTAAAGTATATATCAAAATGTGTATGTTGTCGATAACTTTATACACATTTTAGAATTTAATTTCCTATCCTATCCATCCCACACCTTAAGGAGTGGGCTTTCCGCACAAATTCATTGTAATCTTATAAATCATTTATAAATATGACTATTATATTGTTATAATGGTCACAATATAATAATTTAAATAATATAATATTGAATACTATATTATTATTTAAATATTATAACAAATTAAAACAAAAAGAATTTATTTACTTGTTCTAATTGTTATATTATAATAATAAAAATGAATTTAATAATAGAGGGGAGCCATATATATGGAATATAAATTACTTTCAAGTATATTTTATAGTGATAATAGTAAGTATTTAGATATATATAATAGTAGATTTAATAGTGAATCAACTTATAAGTTTAATTTCCAAGTAAATGAATATGATGCTTTTCTTGTTATTAATCATGATATATTACAAAGTGTTCAAACTATTATGGAATTGGATCGTGACTTATTAGGTAGGATGAATGTTGTGCCAGACATAGCATTAAATCAATATAGAAAAAGGTGTTTAATAGACGAGATAAAAATGACTAATGAAATTGAAGGTGTAAATAGTACACGAAAAGAAATAAATGACATTCTAAATGATAATGGTGAAGGTACTAATGAAAGAAAAAGATTATATGGGTTAGTACAAAAATATAAAATGTTACTTAAAGAGGACATAAAACTAAATGAATGTGAAGACATAAGAAAATTATATAATGAATTAGTGTTAAAAGAAGTAATAGAAGAAAATCCTAAAAATGCGCCAAATGGAACTATTTTTAGAAAGGATAAAGTGTTTGTGCAGAATTCAGCAGGAAAAACCATTCATAATGGTACTTATCCAGAAGAAAAAATTATAAAAGAGATGTCTAATGGATTAACTATTTTGAATAATGATAACTATAACTCTTTAATTAGAATTGCAGTGTTTCATTACATGTTTGGATATATTCACCCATTTTATGATGGTAATGGTAGAACTAGCAGGTTTATTAGCAGCTATTTATTGTCACGTAGATTACAGGATTTAGTGTCTTATAGATTGTCTTATACAATAAAAGAGAATATAGCTTCATACTACAAAAGCTTTAAAGAGGCTAATGATGAAAAAAACAGAGGGGATTTAACAATCTTTGTGCTTAAATTCTTTAATATGCTTATTATATCGTTAAAAGATTTATGTAGCTCCTTAGATGAAAAACATGATAAACTTAATTTTTTCGGAGATATATCAAGTAAAATGTGTAAAAAAGATAAAAAGAAGGAGTCTGTTATATTTATATTGATTCAAAACACCCTATTTGGAGAAGTGGGATTAAGTGTAGAGGAATTACATTTAATTTCAAAGATAGGTAGATCTAAAGTTATTAGTTCATTAAAAGAGTTAGAAGAAAAGGAACTTCTTTATATTTTAAAGGATGGAAACAGAAAATTATATGATATTAATCTAAATGCTATTAGCAAGTTAAATTTATAAAATAATGGTATTGGAAATAAAAACATTATTTTTGCACCTTAAATTTTAGCTTAGCACTCGGGGGTAAGTGAGTTATTTTCAGACTCAATTTATTGAGCTTGCTTTTCATTTATGGAAAGTCTTTAAATTGCAATATGAGTGCGCAGCCGATTATTTCCTCTCTTAAACCCGAGTGCGTAACGAAAAAAACAATATATACTTAGTACATATTGTTGGTATAACTATGTTTTAGCTATGAATTGTACATGTAAATTCTATGGCTTTATATATCTGGACCTAATCGAATTCTATTTACATACATAATCATATACTTTTTAATATAGAAAATGCAAAGGTAATTAGGAAAGGGGTACAAGTAATCATGAAATCTGATGACAAAAATGGGCATGAAATATCAAAAAATCATTCTATCATAATTGTTCTGTGTGTTGTAGCTTTAGTTATAGCACTTGTTGGAATTAAGATATTGTTAACGGAATAATATATTACAGGTTGTTATTAGTTCTTTGTGCAATCTTAATATTAAAATGATAATATAGACACAATTAAGGTGCTCTTCCTTTAATTTAATATAAGAGTATAATTCGATACAAAGAGCCTGTTTTTTTAAACAATCTTTAAATGGTTATCCATTTATTATTCATTTTTATCCCTCTCTTAATGACGATGAAATGTTAGAAAAAATTTACTTTTAGCTCCTTTTAATTGTCATAAAATAATTTTAAATCTAAAATGTCCTGTTCCAACATCAATAATTTTAGTATCTTTAATATTTAACTCATCACAATATCTATTAAGAAACAATAAATTATAATTCGAATAATGATTCCTTAAGTGATTATTTATATTTTTAGCCATGTATTTTCATTTATGGAAAGTCTTTAAATTGTAATATGAGTGCGCAGCCGATTATTTCCTCTCTTAAAACCAAAGTACCTAACGAAAAAACAATATGTACTTAGTACATATTGTTGGCATAACTAGGTTTTATCTCTAAATCTTACATCTGATACTCCCATGCCTAAAGGCATGGAGTTCTTAGATAAATTAACTTCTCCTATACTCTCATCTATTAAGATTCTAATAAATTACAACATATAAGAACTAATTAACTTCTCTAAGACTTTCACTATCAATTATCCCAACGGACAAATTAACGATAGTATACGGCTCATATCAAAACCTTTTATTTGATTCTATATACCCATACTACTTATCAAACTAATACCACTATTTTGTATTCTTAATATTTCTTTATCATGAAGTTCTTTGAAATTATCAAATTCCTTTAAACATAAATTTTTATCTACTTCTTCTAGATTATCTTTTACATTCATTATAAGGAAACTACTATAACAGTCTCTTTGTA
>Ga0209125_1001129_pt1 | contig 27208 bp, 21 predicted proteins | sample BarGraIncub1131A_FD_184503 | JGI IMG/M metagenome (GOLD analysis project Ga0209125, IMG submission 184503) | Arctic peat soil microbial communities from Barrow, Alaska - Barrow Graham LP Incubations 11-31A (SPAdes) (version 2) | ecosystem: Environmental > Terrestrial > Soil > Wetlands > Peat... | reverse complement strand
TACGGCTGCCTTAGCGGGAGCGGTTTTCTTCGCCACGATGTTTGCCATTCGGACTTCTCTCGCCTTGGCAAGATTGTCCGCCAACCCCCTGTCCAGGGCCATCTTCCTGCGTGCCTCGGAATAGCTCTTGGCGGAGAGCGGCTGCTTGCTCGGAATACCGAACTGCTTCTTGTACTCGCCGGGCTTCATGGCATGTGCGGTACTCAGGTGACGTGCCAGGGTCTTAAAACCACCCTTGCCGCATACCATGCAGATCACCTCTCCTTTTTTGAACGCCTCCTTCACAGTCAGGGCCGGTTTGGCTTCTTCGGAGCCCTCGACTGACTGACCGGCCTCCAAGCTTTTAAGTGCATTGTGTACTTTACCGATTTCAAATATAAGCTGATCTGAAGTCATCGGAGTACTCGACGCATGTGATGCTACGATCTGTGCCGCGATTTCTACTAAAGTTGCCATTAATTGAACCTCCCTGTATCAAAATTTATTATATTCATATTATTGACATATTTATACGGATTGTCAATGATATTTATCAGCAGCCAAGTCAAGCTTCCATTGCATCATTCATCAAGCCGATCTCGGTTCCATTTACATGGTGCATTCCGGGTATAGTTCCCTCGCGAAGCCTCTTTTACCTTCGGTGAAATTCAGCTTAGGATTCTAAAAAACAGAAGAACTCATGCCGGACAACTTCATACGACTGGTGCGGACGGGTGGTATGCAGTCAACACAAAGTGACAGTCAGGCGTCGTCCCTGAAGTTCAGAACTGATCCCAGGACTGTCACTATCTATCGGCCGATATTACTAAGCAGGGACAATCAATTCTTTTCAGGGTGTCACCTATTACCTATTTCAAAGCGTCAAGACCCCCTTCACGCCATAGGTCTTGGGACTGGCCGCATGGGACGCGGGTTTCCTGGGTGCAAACGGCGTAATGGCTGCCACGGGCCAAGCTTTCAGCAAACACCAAGTTGCTCAAGTTAATCATTGACAGTAATGGAGCGATTCAGTATTAATAGCAGGGCGTCCTTGTGGCGCGGCAACACCTACAACTAAATAGCACGACTTATCTAGAGCGATCGAGGGACTGGCCCTGTGACGTCGCGGCAACCTCCCTGCAAGGGAAGGTGCCAAATCCTGCGGAACGGCGACGTTCCGGTAGATAAGGAAGCGCGGACCATCACCATAAAAGTCCCCTTCCGACCCCGGAAGGGGACTTTCTTATTTGGAGGTGACCCATGAACATCGCAACTGAGGCAGCGCATATCGGCCTGGACCGGGAGTCGAGGACCGGGGCGGTAACGGTGCCGATCTATCAGACCGCCACCTTTCGTCATCCGGGCCTTGGCCAGAGCACGGGATACGACTACAGCAGGTCGGGAAACCCGACCCGGCAGGCCCTGGAGGAAGGGATCGCCCTTCTGGAAGGAGGGAGTCGCGGCTTCGCCTACGCATCGGGAATGGCGGCCATCACCAGCCTGATGTTCCTCTTTCGTCAGGGAGACCACCTGATCGTCACCGAAGACCTCTACGGCGGCAGCTACCGGCTTTTCGAAAAGATCTTCCAGCAGTTCGGCCTGAGCTTCAGCTACGTCGACACGAGCGACACGGCCCTGGTTCAGCAGGCGATCCGCCCCAACACGCGCGCACTCTTCGTCGAGTCACTCACCAACCCGCTCCTGAAGGTCGCCGACATCGGGGAACTCGCCGCGATCTGCCGGGACAAGGGCCTTTTGTGCATCGTGGACAACACCTTTCTCACCCCGTACCTACTGCGTCCGCTCGACCTGGGGGCGGACATAACCGTCTACAGCGGGAGCAAATACCTGGCCGGCCACAACGACACAGTATGCGGCCTGGTTGCGGTCAAAGACGCGGAACTGGCCGAGAGGGTTTATTTTCACCAAAACAGCGTGGGAGCCGTGCTCGGTCCGCAGGATTCCTGGCTCACCATCCGGGGGATGAAGACGCTCACCATACGCATGGACCGTCAGCAGGAAAACGCCCAGTCCATAGCACTCTGGCTCGCCGCCCATCCCCAGGTCGCCCGGGTCTTCTACCCGGGCCTGCCGGATCACCCGGGGCGCGACCTGATGGCCGCGCGCGGCAAGGGTTTCGGCGCCATGATCGCTTTCGAGGTGACCGAGCCACACCTGGTGAATCGGCTACTCATGAAGACACGCCTGATATCGTTTGCCGAGAGCCTCGGCGGCGTGGAAAGCCTGATCACCTTTCCGCAGGTGCAAACTCACGCCGACATCGAGCCCGAGACGCTGGAGCGACTCGGCATCAACCACCTGCTGCTCCGCCTCTCGGTGGGAATAGAAGACAAAGACGACCTGATCGCCGACCTCGCGCAGGCGTTCGCTGAAGGAGAGTAAACATGAAATTTGCAACCGAACTGATACATGGTGGCAATCCCATCGATCCGGAGCACGGATCCCTAAGCCACCCGATCTATCTGAGCTCCACCTTTGCCCAGCATTCCATGGACAATTTCGGCAGGTTCGACTACGCGCGCTCGGGAAATCCGACGCGGGAGGCGCTGGAGGAGGCGGTGGCGGGCCTTGAGAATGGCTCGACCGGACTCGCATTCGCCTCAGGAATGGCGGCCATCGCCTCCACCTTCCTGATTTTCGCCCCCGGCGACCACCTGGTCGTCTGCGAGGACGTCTACGGCGGCACCTTTCGCCTGCTTTCCACCCTGTTCACCGGTTGGGGCTTGAGCGTCAGCTTCGTGGACGCCACCAGTCTGGAGGCCATCGCGGCGGCGATCCGCCCCAACACCAAGGCGCTCTACCTGGAGACCCCGTCCAACCCGCTCATAAAGATCATCGACCTCCCGGGCGCGGCCGCACTCGCCAAAAAGCACGGCATCCTCACCATAGTGGACAACACCTTCATGACCCCGTACCTGCAGCGTCCGCTCGAGCTTGGCTGCGACATCGTGCTGCACAGCGGCACCAAGTTCCTGAACGGCCACTCCGACGTGATCTGCGGCTTTGCGGTCGCCGGAGATCCGGAACTCGGCCGGAGACTGCGCTTCATACAGAACGCCTTCGGAGCCGTGCTGGGGCCCCAGGACTCCTGGCTGGTGCTGCGCGGCCTGAAGACACTTAAGGTGCGGATGGAGGAGAGCCAGACGGGCGCCAAGCGGATAGTCTCCTGGCTGCAGGATCAGAAAGCAGTGGCGAAGGTTTACTACCCGGGTCTTCCCGAGCATCCGGGCTACGAGACGCATCTGCGGCAGGCGAGCGGACCGGGAGCCGTGCTTTCCTTCGAGCTTGCCAGTTTCCAGACCACCAAGCGGCTTCTGGAAGGAGTGAAGCTGGCGGCCTTCGCGGTAAGCCTTGGGGGGGTGGAGAGCATCCTTTCCTACCCCGCGAAAATGTCCCACGCCGCCATGCCGCCGGCGGAGCGCGAGTCGCGCGGGATCAAGGACACCCTGGTGCGGCTCTCAGTCGGCCTCGAGGACCCCGAAGACCTGATCGCGGACATGGACCGGATCCTGAACGCATAATGCCGGATCAAGGGATGTCGCACACTAAAATAGCCCGATTTTCCGGGCTATTTTAGTGTGCAAAGGAAGAATCCAATTCAACAAGGATGGGGGATACGGCTAAACCTGTTGATTCATCCTGATTCAACGACTATTGCGCATCATCTTGGTCAGCAACCGGTCCATGGAAGAGGCGAAGCGCTGGCGATCGGTAAGGCTGAACTGGCCGGGTCCTCCCTGGACAAGGCCGTCGGCCCGGAGTTCCTGCATCAGGTTGCGCATGGAGAGCCGCTCCCCGACGTTTTCCTCGGTGTAGAGCTCGCCGCGCGGGTCGAGGGCCACCCCGCCGTTTTCAACGATACGAGCGGCGAGCGGTATATCCGCGGTGATTACCAGGTCGCTTGCCTCGGCATGCTCGGCGATATAGTCGTCGGCCACGTCGAAGCCGTTCTTCACCCGGACCGACGACACGAACTTTGTGTGGGACTTGGAAAGGTCGTTGTTCGCCACCAGGCAGACGGGCACCTTGAGGCGCTCCGATGCCCGAAAGACCATATCCTTGATCACCCTGGGGCAGGCATCCGCATCGATCCATATCTTCATTGAATTACTCCGTTTTTTGGTCCTTCGGTTCAGATCGGAAGCCGGGGCTTTTTCCAGCACGATTACGCTACTACAGCCCCCCGCCAAAGTCAACAGTGCCAGGGCCGCGCCTCCCTAGGCGGGATCGTGGCACCGATGATGATATTAATTGAATTTTAAAATTATAAGATTGACATGCTCCAGGCAAAACTGTAATGTAGTCGCATCCGTGGATGTTCCCGGATAAAACCAACAAGAAGCAATATGGGAGAAGTAAGTACATGGTAAACGGAACTGTAAAATGGTTTAACGACAGCAAGGGGTTTGGTTTTCTTGAGCAGGAAAATGGCGAGGACGTATTCGTACATTTTTCCGCAATCACTGGCGACGGTTTCAAGTCACTCACAGAGGGTGATGCTGTTACGTTCGAAATCGTGAAAGGCCCTAAAGGTCTTCAGGCGGCCAACGTTTCCAGGGCTTAATGACATAGCGTAGAACTTTATCGAAAAGCCCCGGAGCAATCCGGGGCTTTTTTTATGCTTTCCCTCCGCAGCTAGATACATCGTTGATCAGAAAAGAACTTCCACCTAAGACTCTCCACAAACTCCCAATGACAGAAGCGAAACGTCTCAACCCTGTCGCAGTCTCGGAACTCCCTTACTTAATTCACCGAGCCGGTCTTTAAACACGGAAAGATCCATCGGCACGACAAGTTCATCCCGTTACAGAGCGGGACCGCTCAGGTGTTCCGGAGCGGCCTCCAGCGTTTCGTCGCCAACGGTGAGGTACAAGGCACCTTCAGTCACGGTGAGCGACCAGGTGATGGAGCGCTGCAGGTTTGCCACCAGTTTTCCCAGGAAGCCGAAATCCATACCGATAACGGTGAGATTCCGGCACGCGGCAAGCTTCGGTAGATGCTGGGTCAGCCAACGGCTCTGGGTGGGGCCGCAGGCAAAAAGGACCGCGCGCTCCACGTGGCGGCAGGACTTGGCCAACCGGTCGGGGTCCGGAAGCCCCACCTCGATCCAGAGCGTCACGCGACCGTCGGGACCCTTGCTCCAGAGATCAGGCTCGTCGCCGGAGCCCACCCCCTTGGTGAAGCCAAGCCCCTCCTCGAAACAGAGGGCGTAGGCCAAAAGGCGCGTAACCAGCCGCTCCGCCGTTTCGGAAGGGTGTCTGACGATGGTGGTCTGCAACTGTTCATAGACCTGGCGGTCGAGGTCGGAAAACTGAACCGACGCGCGGTAGACTGTGGAGGGAAGTGCCATGAGAGCCGGTATCCTTTTAGTTATGCCTCGTCTTCGTGAGGCTTGAAATCCCGCAGCCACCCCTGCCAGTCGAAGCCTTGAAAATCGATCAGCAGGGCGGTCGGTATGAAGGTGTCCAGTTCGCTCATCCTTCGCTTCAGCAGTTCACCGGTAAAGTCCCGAAATAGCGAAACCTCCTGGCGGAACATCGCGTCGAACGGCGCCGTGAGCCCTTCCAGTTGCACCGGGTCCGCGTCAACGAAATTCATGGTGCACCAGTCGTCGTGCATCAGCTCGCCGGTCGTGTCGACCAGCGGTATGCCGTGCAGCCGGCAGGTCATGGGACGGTATTCATAGGCGAGGCAGCGGCCGTCCTCGCCCACCAGCACGCAGGGGGTTTCGTCCTCCTCGGGCATGAGCGGCTCCCACTCCTCTTCCGGGTGGCCGTTCAACACGAAGGGGTGGTCTAACTCTGGCCACTCTTCCCGCATCAGGCGCAGCCGCTCCTGGCACCTGCCGAGCACCAGCTCGCGGGTCTCAGCGGGTAGCGCGTCGAATCCCAGTTTCAGGTAATAGGCGTCCAGCAGGGTGATGTCGAAGAGCGAGCGGCAGCAGGCGGAGCAGCCGCTCCTGCAGGAGATCTGATCCGGGTAGAGTTCCATGGATCGGGCAAACCAGGAGTCCACCTGCGCCAGCAAGTCCTTGTACTGCTTGAGTATCTGTTCCATGAAAACCTTTTTTTACAGAAAAATCAAAAGCTTGAACACAGAGGACACTGAGGATGAAACGGGGATCACAGAGGAAAGACAAAAGAGGGAAAACGAAGACTGGCTCGTCCGTTTAGGGTTCTGTACTTGTTTTCCTCTGTGTACCTCTGAGTCCTCTGTGGTGAGGCTTTTATTCTTTATGAAATAGAGAAGGCGGCAAGAGAGTCATTGCCGCCTCCAAGTTCAGAGTGTGAGTTCCCGCCTAGGCGAGGATCTCGGTCTTGGTGAAGATGGACTTCATCCAGTAACCTTCCTTCTCGATGTTCTCGCGGCCCCCCTCTTCACGGTCCACCAGGGTGACCACGCCGAGCACCTTGAGACCCTCTTCCTCGGCCCGCTTGATCGCCTTGATTGAGGAACCGCCGCTCGTCACCACGTCCTCGACGATCACCACGCGCGCTCCGGGCTTCAGGTTCTTCCTCCCCTCAAGCCAGGCGCCGGTGCCGTGCCCCTTTGGTTCCTTCCTGATGATGAAACCGGGAATCGGCTTCCCCTCCAGGAAACTCACCACTGAGGTGGCGGTGGCGATCGGGTCGGCGCCCAGGGTGAGCCCCCCCACACCTTGAACCCCTTCGACGTCGCGGATCGATTCGAAGAATAGCTTGCCGGTGAGGTAGCCACCTTCCGGATGCAGGGTGGTCTGCTTGCCGTCGAAGTAGAAATCGCTGGCGCGGCCGGAGGCGAGCACCACGTTTCTCTTCTCGTATGACAACTCGATGATGATCTTTTTCAGCCGTTCCCGTTCGGTCATTTGATATTTTTCTCCTTTTCGAATAGTCCCATCTGCGGCTCTTCTTCCTGGTCGAATCTCGGGAACTTAACCGGGTACCCACCGGTAAAGCAGGCGTTGCAGAAGCCACCGTTCTCGGCGCCGACTGATTTCATGAGACCTGCCTCGGAAAGATAGCCAAGGGAGTCGGCCGTTATGTAGCGGCGAATCTCGTCGACCGAATGGGACGAGGAGATCAGCTCCTTGCGGTTGGGGGTATCGATCCCGTAGTAGCAGGGGAAACTCGTCGGGGGCGACGAGATGCGCACATGCACCTCGCTGGCACCGGCGTTACGCACCATCTTGACGATCTTCCGGGAGGTGGTGCCGCGCACGATGGAGTCGTCGATGACCACCACCCGTTTCCCCTTCAGGAGATCGCGCACCGGGTTCAGCTTGATCTTCACGCCGAAATGGCGGATCGCCTGCTGCGGTTCGATGAAGGTGCGCCCCACGTAGTGGTTCCGGATCAGCCCCAGTTCGAAGGGGATCCCCGATTCCTCCGCGTAGCCCAGCGCCGCCGGCACGCCGGAGTCGGGAATCGGGATCACGATGTCCGCGTCCACCTTGTACTCCCGCGCCAGCTGCCTCCCCTGCTCCTTGCGCACCATGTAAACGTTCTTGCCGAAGATGTAGGAGTCGGGGCGCGCGAAGTAGACGAACTCGAAGATGCAGGGGGTGGGCGCCACCTTCTTGAGCGGGAAATAGGAGTTCATCCCGTTCTTGTCGATGACGATCACCTCGCCCGGCTCGATCTCCCGGATGAACTCGGCGTCGATCAGGTCGAGGGCGCAGCTTTCCGAGGCGATCACATAGGCGGAGCCCAGGCGCCCCAGGCAAAGCGGCCGGAAACCGTTGGGGTCCCGGGCCGCGACCATGCGCGTCTCGGTCAGGAACAGCAGGCAGTAGGCCCCCATGATCCGCCCCAGCGCGTCGGTGAGTCGGTCCAGAAGCGAATTCGCCTTGGAGGTGGCGAGCAGGTGGACGATGATTTCGGTGTCCATGGTGGTCTGGAAAATGGAGCCGTACGCCTCGAGCTCGTCCTTGATGATCTGGGCGTTCACGATATTGCCGTTGTGGGCCACGGCGATGGAGCCGCGGGAATAGTCCACCTTGATCGGCTGCACGTTCATGATGACGGAGGAACCGGTCGTCGAGTAGCGGACGTGACCGATGGCCGCCTTGCCGGGGAGGGACTTGAAAATTTCCTGGTTGCCGAAGACGTCGGCCACCAGCCCCATGCTCTTGTGGGAGTGCAGGGCCCTTCCGTCCGAGGAGACGATACCGCAGCTCTCCTGCCCCCTGTGCTGCAGGGCGTAGAGCCCGAGGTAGGTGAGGTTGGAAGCCTCCGGGTGGTTGAATACACCGAAAATGCCGCACTCTTCTTCAGGTCTCTGGATGGTCATTTCTTCCACGAGCTGCTCCTTATAAAAACTGCCAGCCGGCCGATTGCCGCCTAAAAATGCTCTTTAACGTACTGTGCCGCGTTCCTGAAGAAGATCAGTCCGGCGCCCTCCTCGGGGAGTTCCTCCCTGGTCCAGCGCGGGTGCTGGGTGCGGTGCACGAACGCCTCGGGATGGGGCATCAGCCCCATGACCCGGCCGGTCTCGTCGCAGATCCCGGCGATGGCGTTCAGGGAGCCGTTGGGGTTTTCCGGAAACTCCATGGTCGGGGCGCGAAAGTCCTGGTCCGAGTATTTCAGGCAGGCGAGGTGCTTCGACTCGATGGCTTCCAGTGTTTCCGGGGCGTCGACCAGGAATTTTCCCTCGCCGTGGCGGATCGGCAGGTAGACGCCACCCTCGATGCCGCGGGTGTAGAGCGAGGGGGACGCGGGATCGCACTTCAGGTAGCACCAGCGATCCTGGAAACGCCCGTTCGCGTTGTAGGTGAGCGTCGCCGTCTGCTTCAGGTAATCGCCACCGAGCGCCGGGAGCATCCCCATCTTCACCAGGAGCTGGAAGCCGTTGCAGACCCCGAGGATCAGCTTGCCGTCGCCGATGAAGCGAAGCAGCTGCTCCACGATCGGCTCGCCGCTCCCCGCTACGGTGGCGTAGCGCAGGCGGTTCGCCTGCGCCTTGGCGCTTCCCAGGTCGTCGCCGTCCAGGAATCCGCCGGTGAGGTTCAGGAAGTGGTAGTCGTCCAGGCTCACCTCGCCCGACATGAGTTCCGAGAGATGGGCGATACGCGCCTCATCGAAGCCGGCGAGCCTGCAGGCGTGCGCCGCCTCCATCTCGCAGTTGGTGCCGTTGCCCGTTATGACCAGCGCTTTAGCCTTTGTCATCAAAAAGTTCCTCTATAGATGTTGTGACCCGTCAGGCCGCTTCTCATTAAATCACAATCCGCGCCTTTTGTCATGGGTAGATACGTGCAGGATCAATCACGCATAACGGATGACACGGAAGGAACGGATAAAGAGAGATAAACCTTAAAGCTTTTGGTACCCCCAAAGCCTTTGCCTTTATCCGCGTCCTCCGTGGCCTCCGCGTCCTCCGTGGCCTCCGTGGCCTCCGTGGCCTCCGTGGCCTCCGTGGCCTCCGTGGCCTCCGTGGCCTCCGTGGCATCCGTATGCGAAGGTTTTAAAGATCCTTCAGCGGCGCCTGCCAGGCGGCTTTGAGCTCCCCGAGCTGCGAGCTGACCACGACGGCGCCCGAGAGCCCCGCGATGGACAGGATCGGCTCGGCGCTCACCATGCCTATACGCGCCAGCACGGTTCCGGCCATTGCCGCCTCGAAGTGAACGGCCTGGTCGGGCCGGACGGTGACCAAGAGCCTCGACGCGGACTCGGAAAAGAGCAGCGTGAGGTCGCTCTTCCCCGCCGCTTCCCCCGCGAAGGGGACCTTGGCGAGTTCCAGTGCCATTCCGAATCCCCCGGCGAAGGCGGACTCGGCGGCGGCGACGGCAAGCCCACCGTCCGAGAGGTCGTGGCAGGATGCCACCAGGCCGGCGTTGAGCGCGCCGTGGTAGACGCGGTAGCTGGCGAGCGCACTCTTGGCGTCGACCTTGGGGACTGAGTTCCCGACGAATCCCTTCTGGGCCAGGTACTCGGAGCCACCGAGCTCGTTTCTGGAAACGCCCAAAAGGTAGACCAGGTCGCCGGGACGCTTCACGTCCATGGTGACCGCGAGACGGGCGTCCTCCATCTTCCCGATGACCGAAAAGAGCAGGGTCGGAGGGATGGAGATCTTGGTGGTCCCGTCATAGAAGTCGTTCTTCATGGAATCCTTGCCCGAGATGAGCGGCAGGGAGAAGGCGGTGCAGTAATCGTAGAGCGCCTTATTGGCCCGAACCAGCTGGGCCATCTTGTACGGTCCGTCCGGCGTCCTCTCTGAGAGGACCGGGTCGCACCAGCAGAAGTTGTCCAGGCCGGCCAAGAGGTCGAGCGAGCCGCCCACGGCGACGTAGTTTCGTAACCCCTCATCGATGGCGTTGGCCGCCATATGGTAGGCGTCGATATCGCTGTAGCGAGGCGATATGCCATGACCGACCACCACAGCCTCGAAGGAGTCCAGTATGGGACGGACCACCGCCGCGTCGGAGGGGCCGTCGTTGGAAACGCCGGTGAACGGCTTCACCACGCTTCCGCCCTGGACCTCATGGTCATAGCGGCGCACCACGCTCTCCTTGGAACAGATGTTCAAGGAGGAGAGGAGCGTCAGCAGATCCCCTGTGTAATCGGAGCGTTCCGCAAGGGTCGGCTCCGGATGGACCGGCTGCTCCCAGCGCGCGGGAATCCGCATGGGAGGAAGTCCCGCGTGCATGAAGGAGAGCGGCAGGTAGGCCACAGTCTTTCCGCCGTAAAGCATGTGGAACACGCCGGAATCGGTGAAAGTTCCCAGCACCGTCGCCTCGACGCCGAAACGCTCCGCCATCTCCAGGAAGGCGTCGATGTCTTCGGGTGGAACGGCGAGGCTCATGCGCTCCTGCGCCTCGGAGATCAGGATCTCCCAAGGGGCGAGCCCCGGGTATTTGAGCGGCGCCAGGGAAAGATCGAGCTTGCAGCCGCCGCACTCCTCGGACATCTCGCCGATGGAGGAGGAAAGCCCCCCCGCGCCGTTGTCCGTGATGAAACGGTAGAGCCCCTGATCGCGCGCCCGGATCAGAAAGTCGAACATACGCTTCTGGGTGATCGGGTCGCCGATCTGTACCGCTGAGACCGGCGAACTCTCGGAGAGTTCCTCCGAGGAGAAGGTGGCGCCGTGGATGCCGTCCTTGCCAATGCGCCCGCCGGTCATGACGATCAGGTCGCCGGGGACGATCCTCTTGTCGTGGGACGGGGCGCCGTTGATCCGGGCCGGCATGATCCCGGCCGTGCCGCAGAACACCAGCGGTTTGCCGGCGAAGCGGTCGTCGAAGACGATGGATCCGTTCACCGTCGGAATGCCGCTCTTGTTGCCGCCGTGCTCCACTCCCTCGACCACTCCCTCGAAGATGCGGCGCGGGTGCAGCAGTCGAGAGGGGAGTTCCTTGTTGAAAAACGGGTCGGCGAAGCAGAAGACGTCGGTGTTGAAGATGAGCTTTGCTCCCATGCCGGTGCCGAACGGGTCCCGGTTCACCCCGACGATGCCGGTGAGCGCTCCCCCGTACGGGTCGAGTGCGGAGGGAGAGTTGTGGGTCTCCACCTTGTAGACCAGGGACCAGTCGTCGTTGAAGCGGATCACGCCGGCGTTGTCCTTGAAGACGGAGAGGCAGTAGTCCTTGTCGCCCAGGGCCGCCCGCACGTCGGCGGTGGTGCGCTGGATGTAGCTCTTGAAGAGCGAGCGGATCTCCTCGCAGTTGCCGCTGCCGTCATCGTAGGAGACGTCCGCGGAGAAGATCTTGTGCTTGCAGTGCTCGCTCCAGGTCTGGGCCAGCGCCTCGAGCTCCACGTCGGTGGGTGCCGAGCCGAGCCCCTGCTCGCGCCGGACCTCCAGCACCGCGGGATCGCGGTAGTGTGCCTGGATGATGCGCATCTCGTCCAGGGTGAGCGCCAGCACGCCGTCGCGGCTGATCCGCATCAGCTCCGCGTCCGGGACCTCGAGGTTGATCTCGTTCACCTCGATCTTCGCCTCCACCTGGACCTTGGGCACAAAGGGAGCCACGCCCCCCTGCGCCGCGAACTGGCCGGCAGAAAGGATCTGGTAGCGCTGGATCAGCGTGTTGCACAAAAGGCCGGTGGCGATGCGCTCGGCATCGGCGGCAGTGATGGCGCCGGAGATCAGGTACTGGACCGAGGTGTACACCCCCTCCCCTCTGGCCAGCGGGCGCCCGATCTGGTAGCCGATCGCCTCGCCCGCGGTGCGGCCGACGTTGTCGGTGACGCCCGGCCGGAAGCCGACCTCGACCAGGAAGTCGAAGCCGCTGGCGCTGGGCGCGTCGATGGAGAAGTGCTGGATCACCGGATCGCTGAAAGGGCCGGCTGCCGCGGCTGCGAGCTCCTCGGGGGTGAGGAGCGCATCGACCGTGTAGACGTCGATGGTGCGGATCCTGTCAACGCCTAGATGAAGAAAATGTTCGATCTCCCGCTTGATCCGCTCGCCGCGGGGGTCGCGGACCTCGTCCTTGAGGGTGATTTCAATCCTGTGGGCCATTATTTGCGTCCTTTTCTAAGAGAACCGTCCGGGTGGGGTACGGTATGTTAATGCCGTTTTCCTGAAAACAGGTGCAGATTGCGCAGTTGATCCGGTCGGTGGCCGCGAAGACCTGCTCGTAGTGATCCGTCCAGAAGAAGAGCGCGAGACTCAGGGAACTGTCGCCGAAGCTGGTGAAATAGGCCTCGGGCGCCGGTTCGGAAAGCACTCCGGCAACGGAGGCCGCGGTGGATACCAGGAGCGCCTTGGCCCGCTCCACGTCGCTGCCGTAGGCGACCCCGATGTTGATCCTCCCCTTGCCGCGGGCGTCCGGAAAGGCCTGGTTGATGAGGGTCGAGTTGCAAAGTTCGGAGTTCGGAATGATCAGGTAGGTGTTGTCGCCCCCCTTGATCTTGGTGCTCCTGAGGCCGATGTCGACCACGTCGCCGACCTGGAGCCCGAGCTGGATCCGGTCCCCGATCCGGAAGGGGCGGTCGATCATCAGTGTGAAGCCCGACACCATGTTGGCCAGGGTGTCCTTGGCGGCCAGGCCGATCGCCAGGGAGCCGACGCCGAGCGCTGTCACCAGGGAGAGGATGTCGTAGTTGAAATGCTTCAGCGTGATGATGAGCGCGGTGCCGACCAGGAAGATGCTGCAGAGCTTCTGCACCAGCGGGATCAGCTGGCGGCTCATCTCCTCGCCGGCGACCCGCTCGCCGTAGCGGTTCAGCATCTCGTCCAGCACCCGGAAGGCGATGTTGGCGAGGATGACCATGTTCACCACGAACAGGGCGCCCGAGGCGACGGCCTTGAGCTTCTCCGGAAGCGGCAGCCGGTTGACGGCGAGGTAAAGGCCGGCGCAGTTGATAAGGAGCGAGGCCGGCGCGGCGACGCGCTCCAGTATCCTGTCGTCCAATTCACTCTTGGTCAGGGCGCAAAGGCGCGCGCCTAGCCTGCTGAGCAGGAGCCGAAGCCCCCGCGACAGCAGGTAGAAGGCGGCGATGATGAGGGCCGAGATCAGCAGTTCCTTGGACCAGAAGAGATAGAACGCGTCCCCTTCATCCGGCCTCAAATAGTACCAAAGGCTATCCACCAAAGACCCTCGTGAAGATGGTGTCGACATGCTTCAGGTGGTAGCCGAGGTCGAAGGCGTCCTTGATCTCGTCGGCGCTGAGGACTGCGGTCACCTCGGGATCGTTCAGCAGTTCGGTCTGGAAATCCTTCCCCTCCTCCCAGACCTTCATGGCGTTTCGCTGCACCAGGGAGTAGGCCTTCTCGCGGGAGGCGCCCCCCTCGGCGAGCTTCAGGAGGACCCGCTGCGAGAAGATCAGGCCGCGCATCTGGTTCAGGTTGCGCATCATGTTTTGCGGGTAGATCACCAGGTGCTCGATCAGGCCGATGGCGCGGTTCAGCATGAAGTCGAGCAGCACCGTGGCGTCGGGGCCGATGATGCGCTCAACCGAAGAGTGCGAGATGTCGCGCTCGTGCCAGAGCGGGATGTTCTCCATGGCGGAGACCGCGTAGCCGCGGATCAGGCGCGCCAGCCCGGTCAGGTTCTCGGAGAGCACCGGGTTGCGCTTGTGCGGCATGGCGGAGGATCCCTTCTGCCCCTTGCTGAAGAACTCCTCGGCTTCCAGCACCTCGGTGCGCTGCAGGTGCCTGATCTCCACTGAGAACTTCTCTATGGAGGAGGCGACGATCGCCATGGTGGTGAAGAATTCGGCGTGCCGGTCGCGCTGCAGCACCTGTGTGGAACAGGGCGCCGGGGTGAGGCCTGCCTTCTTGCAGACGTAGGCCTCGACCTGCGGGTCGATGTTGGCGAAGGTCCCGACCGCGCCGGAGAGCTTGCCGAAGGAGATGGTGGCTAGGGCCGATTCCATCCTTTTCAGGTTGCGAGCCATCTCGTCGTACCAAAGCGCCATCTTCAGGCCGAAGGTGACCGGCTCGGCGTGGATGCCGTGGGAGCGACCCATCATCGGGGTCATCTTGTGCTCGTAGGCGCGCACCTTGATGACCGCCATCAGCCTCTTGATGTCGACGATGATCAGCTCGGCCGCCTCCTTGAGGAGCATGGCGAACGAGGTGTCGAGGACGTCGGAGGAGGTGAGCCCCAGGTGCACGAAGCGGGAGTCGTCGCCGATGTAGTCGGCCACCGAGGTGAGAAAGGCGATCACGTCGTGCTTCACGGTGCGCTCGATCTCGTCGATGCGGTCCACGTCGAAGGAGGCCTTCGCCCTGATCCGGGCCACCGCTTCCTGGGGGATCCTCCCCATCTCGGCATGCGCCTCGCAGGCGTAGATTTCTATTTCGAGCCATTTCCGGTAGCGGTTCTCGGGCTCCCAGATGCGGGTCATTTCAGGACGGCTGTAACGTTCGATCACGACTTCTCCCTTGCTGAATGTTTGCTATTGATTCCAGTTGATGTGGTTAAAAAAAGCAGCCACTAAAAAAAACCTAAAACATTAACCTTGAAACTTTTTGCCACGAAAAGGCACAAAAGACGCAAAAAGGTGACCTTAAAGCATCCTGATTAGTTCGAATCTTCCGCTGAAGAAACTCCCTCCCCACCAAAACAACCCATCCCCCTCCTGTCCTCCCCTTGAAGTGGGAGGAACGTGGCTAAACCATTCCAAGGAATATTCGTTTTGGGATTTATGTGCCCTTTTGCGGCAAATGGATTTCAGGTTATGAATTTGAATTGCCTTTGCTGTTTTTCATCGGCTCAATCCGCGCCTTTTTTCGCGACGCTAGAAACTCTACAGGAAAGCGCCCTGGATGTCGAGTACGCCGCTTGCCTGGTGCTGGCAGCCGAGAAACAGGCCGGGCGAACAGAGATTCTGCCCCCCCACCAGTCCGCGTGCCGCGGCCATGGCGAGAGCGGGGTCGTTGTTCACCTCGGAGAGATGGGAGAGGAATACCCCCTCGAGCCGGCAATGGAGCAGCTCTTCGAGCAGGCTGGCCCCCTCCGTGTTGGAAAGATGACCGTGGCGCGATCGTATCCGCTGCTTCAGGTGCCAGGGATAGGGCCCGTTTTGCAGCATCTCCTCGTCATGGTTGAACTCCAGCACCAGAGCCCGGCACCCCTTGAGCTTTTCCTGGGTGAGCCGGGTGGCGATCCCGAGGTCAGTGGCGAAGCCGATGCACCCCTCGCGCCCCTCGATCCTGAAGCCGACCGGGTCGCAGGCGTCGTGTGTGATCGGGAAGGGATCGATGGCGACCCCCTTGAAATCGAAGGGCGAGCCCGGATCGAATTCAACCAGATCGACCTTGCCGATGACGTGGCGCGCGGCCTGCATGGTGCGCGCCGCCACCAGCACGGGGATCTTCAGGCGCCGGGCCAGAGCGCCGACCCCGCGCACGTGGTCGGTATGCTCGTGGGTGATCAGGATGCCGTCCAGGGTCTCGGCGGCAACGCCGATGGACGAAAGCCTGGCGAGGGTTTCGCGCCCGGAGAGCCCGGCGTCGATCAGCAGACGGCAGGAGTCGGTTTCCAGAAAGAGGCAATTCCCCTTGCTGCCACTCGCCAAAAGGCAGAGCCTCATTCATCCCTCCGGAAAAATATTACATCGCTTAAGCCAAATCAAGGGCTCTACCACAGATGACTGAGGGGAAGTACTTAGAGGAACGGAGAGGAAACCCAAAAAACTCGCGACTTGGTGGTAAACCAGCCCTCGTTTTTGCTTTTCCTCTCTGTTCCTCCGGTGGTACCTCTGTGCAGCTCTGTGGTCAGGCTTTTCTCTTCGAAGTGGCCAGAAAAACCTTATTTTTATACAGGAAAAGGGGGGGAGATTCAACCCAAACTTGCTGAGATCATGTTAACGCAGGAGCGGGGGACTCGACGGACCGACTCAACGGCTTACCGCAGTAGCCGGCTGTAGTCCGCTATGTTCTCGCCGAGCATCGGGTTGAGCGGCAGCAGGATGTGAAAGGTGGAACCGGACAGGCGCTCCGGGTTGTACCCCGCCGACTCGACCCAGATCTCTCCGCCGTGCATGTCCACGATCCCCTTGGCGATGGAGAGGCCGAGCCCCGCCCCCTTCGCCTTGAAGGCGACCTTGCCGGTGGAGTGCTCCTGGATGTTCCCGACCTCGTAGAACTTGTCGAAGACCCGCATCTGGTCCTCACGGTCGATGCCGATCCCCGTGTCGGTGACGGTGATCTCCAGGAAGAGATGGTGCTCGCGCCCCGAGGGATGCGATGCGTTGCCGAGTACGTCGCGCAGCAGGTACTTGGCGGAACTGGCGATGGTGATGCGACCGCCGTCCGGGGTGAATTTTATCGCGTTGCCGAGGATGTTGGAAAGGAGCTGCATCAGCCTCAGCCCATCCCCCTTGATGGTCGGGATCGTCTCGTCCAGGTTGACCACCACCTCCTGCTTGCGCATGGAGAAGAAGAAGCGCAGCTCGCTCACCGCGGCCTCGATGAGCCGGTTCAGCTGGATGTCCTCCATCTTCAGCTGCAGCCTCTTCTCGTCGATCATGGAGACGTCGACCATGTCCTTGATGATGTTGTCCAGCCGGGAGGCGGCGTTGGCGATGTTCACCACCATCTCGAGGACCGTCGGGTCCACCCGGTCCGCCATGTCGGTCGTGATCAGCTCGGAATACCCCATGATGACGGTGAGCGGCGTCTTCAGCTCGTGGGAGGCGAGCCCCAGGAAGGAGTCCTTCATGCGGTTCAGTCGGGCCAGGTCGGCGGAGCTCTTCTCCAGGTTGACGATGATCTCCCGCTCGCGGGTCACGTCCCGGAAGATCGCCTGCACCAGGTTTTCGCTGCCGCTTTGGATGCTGGAGGCGTGCAGCATCGCCACCATCATCCCGCCCCCCTTCTTCAGAAGCTGCATCTCCTCGGCGATGTGGGCGCCAGCCGCCGCCTCCCGGAAGATCTTCTGCAGCTTCGGGATGTTGCCGATGTTCAAAAGGAGCAGCATCTTGGTGAGCGGCAGCCCCAGCAGCTCCCTCGCCTCGTAGCCGAAAAGCTCCTCGGCCATCTTGTTCACCATCCGGACCGATTCGTCCGCGCCGATGACCAGGATGGCGTCGCTCGCGTCCTCCAAAAGAGACTTGTAGAGTTCCTCGGAGCGCTCCAGATCGGAGCTCATGGTCTCCAGCTTGCGGTAGGAGTTGTGCAGTTCCTCGAAGGTCGTCTCCATGTCCTGGTAATTCTTCTTGATCTGGGCGTCCCTGTTCTTCAGGGACTCGGACATGATGTTGATGTTGCGCGCCAGTTCGTTGAACTCGAAGACCCGCACCTCGCCGATCCGGGTGTCGAAGGCGCCCTCGGAGATCTGCTTGACCCCCTTCAAGAGGGTGGAGATCGGGTGCATGACGTACTTTTTCACGAAGATGACGACGAGGGAAAAGGAGACCGCGAGGGCGATGCAGAGCAGGTACAGGGTCTTGAACAGCATCCCCTTCGTCTTGTCGGACACCACCTTCTGGCTGAAACCGACGTGCGCCTGGGCGATCGCCTTGCCGTACGGCGCCCTGATCAGCACGGCGGTGTCGTAGAAGGAACCGAGCTCGCCGTCGATCGTCATCCTGACGCAGCCGAGCGAGACCGCCTGGTCGGCCTGCACCGCCTGCACCGCCTGCACCGGGAAGGCGAGGAAGCGCGGGTCGTTGGCGAAAAGCGCCCCCCCCTTCAGGTCGGTGACGACGCAGTAGGCTATGTCGGGATTGCCCGCCATGATCTCATGGCACTTCTCGGAGAGCCCGGTCATGTCCTTCAGCTCCAGACCCAGGTTCAGCACCTTCTCTATATTCACCTTGAGGGCAGTGGCGAGACCCTGGGAGCGCAGGTTGAGGGATTTCACCTGGTCCTTGCGAAGCGCCATGATGTCCATGCCGGCGCTGACGAATATAGTCAGAAAGAGGATCAGGAAGGAGAAGAGCGTGATGCGTTTTTCAAGGGTCATTTTCATCAATGTGTCGATTCCAGCCCCTCATGCGATAATGAATCCGATTGCGGTCGATGTAAGCATAATTTTACGCGCCTGATAAGTCAATAATTTTCAGGATTTATTCTGGCATTAAAAAGTAAGACCTGTCAACGGAGACCGGGCCGAACCAGTCCCAAGCCACTGGTTAGCTATCGACTTTTGACAGAATTTCTTGAATAAAATTGTTGACTGTCAGGGTCCTGCTTGTATACTATGCCGAATTGTGATGAATACTTAATTATTGGAGGAGCAAATGGCTTTAAGAGTAGCGGTAAACGGTTTCGGCAGGATTGGACGTTCCGTCCTGAGGGCAGCTATGAAGGAGACGGGGATTGAGTTCGTTGCCATCAACGATCTGACCGATGCCAAGACCCTGGCCCACCTATTAAAGTATGACTCCGTACACGGCATCTATCCGGGCGAAGTCTCGGCGCAGGGCGACACGATCGTCATCGACGGCAAGTCGATCAAGGTTCTTGCAGTGAGAAACCCGGCCGAGCTCCCTTGGAAAGAGCTCAAGGTCGACATCGTGCTGGAGGCAACCGGCCTCTTCACCTCCAGGGAGAAGGCGTCCCTCCACCTTGCGGCCGGCGCCTCCAAGGTGATCATCTCCGCACCCGCGACTGATCCCGACCTCACCATAGTCCTCGGGGTGAACGACAAAGAGTACGACAAGACCAAGCACCACATCATCTCCAACGCTTCCTGCACCACGAACTGCCTGGCCCCGGTCGCCAAGGTGCTGCAGGACAGCTTCGGCATCGAGAAGGGCCTGGTCACCACGGTGCACTCCTACACCAACGACCAGAACATCCTCGATCTTCCCCACAAGGACCTCCGCAGGGCAAGGGCTGCCGCCCTCTCCATGATTCCGACCACGACCGGCGCCGCGAAGGCTGTCGCACTGGTGCTCCCAGCGCTGAAGGGGAAGCTGGACGGCATGGCGATCCGCGTACCGACCGCGAACGTCTCCGTCGTCGACCTGGTGGTGACGCTTTCCAAGCAGACCGACGCCGAGCAGGTGAACGCAGCCCTCAAGGCGGCAGCCGACGGCCCGCTCAAGGGGATCCTCGGCTTCACCGCCGAGCCGCTCGTCTCCATCGACTTTAACGGCAACCCGCTCTCCTCCATCGTCGATTCGCAGTGCACCAAGGTGATCGGCGGCAACATGGCGAAGGTGATCTCCTGGTACGACAACGAGACAGGCTTCTCCCACCGGGTCGTCGACCTGATGAAAATCCTCCTCTAGAGACAGGCCACCTGGAAACACGCAAGACGGGGGGAGATTACTCCCCCCGTCTTTTTACCATGCGGAAGCCCCCTTCCCTGCGCCCGCTCCAGCCGGAGCGCTCCGGGAAACAGTGGTCTCCTGCCCTTTGTCTCGCCCTCAACGACTCAACGACTCAACGACTCAACTCAAGTTCAGGAGGGATCATGTCGATCCGCTACATAGATGAGATAGAGAACCTTGCCGGCAAGAAGATATTCATGCGGGTGGACTTCAACGTGCCGCTCGACGACAACCAGAACATCACCGAGGACACCAGGATCCGCGCGGTCCTGCCGTCCATCAACTATGCCCTGGACTACAAGGCCAAGATCATCCTCGCCTCGCACCTGGGCCGCCCGAAAGGGGAGCGCAAGGAGAAGTATTCCATGGCGCCCGCCGCGAAGAGGCTTTCGAGGCTTCTGGGCAAGGAAGTAAAGCTCGCACCTGACTGCATCGGCGACGAGGTGCGCGCCATGATCGACGCCATGCAGCCGGGCGACGTGATCATGCTGGAGAACCTGCGCTTTTACCCGGGCGAGGAGAAGAACGACCCGGACTTCGCCAAGGCGCTCGTGAACGGCTGCGACGTCTACGTGAACGACGCCTTCGCCGTCTCCCACCGGGCCCACGCCTCGGTCGAGGCAATCACCAACTTCTTCCCGGTGGTCGCCGCGGGCTTTTTGATGAAGAACGAGATGAACTACTTCGACAAGGCGATGAAGAACCCGATCAGGCCGCTGGTCGCGATCCTCGGGGGCGCCAAGGTGTCCGGGAAGATCGAGGTGCTCGCGAGCCTGTGCGACAAGGTCGACAAGATCATCATCGGCGGAGGGATGGCCTTCACCTTCCTGAAGGCGCTCGGATACAACGTCGGCAAGTCGCTGGTCGAGGAGCACCTCATCGAGACCGCGCTGAAGACCTACCAGAAGGCGCGCGAGAAGGGGATCAAGTTCTACCTTCCGGTCGACTGCGTTGTTGCCGACCAGTTCAACCCCGCCGCGGAAACCAAGGTGACCACGATCCAGGAGATTCCCGAGGGGTGGATGGCGCTCGACATCGGTCCGGCAACCGTCACCCTGTTCTCCGAAGCGCTGCAGAACGCGAAGACCATCGTCTGGAACGGCCCGATGGGCGTCTTCGAGATGGATGCCTTCTCCCGCGGCACCTTCGCCATGGTCTCGGCGGTGGCAAACTCCTACGCCCTCACCATCGTCGGCGGCGGGGACACCGATGTAGCGGTGCACCGTGCCGGTGAGTACGCGAAGATCAGTTACATCTCCACCGGCGGCGGCGCCTTCCTGGAACTTCTGGAAGGAAAGAAGCTTCCGGGGATCAAAGTGCTGGAAGATAACGGCCACAAGTAACCCGTATTGCATCTACCAAGGCGATGCCCGCAACCAGGGCCGACACAAGGTTCGCCCCCACGGGGACCATTCGCTGTTTTGCAGGGGCGCATCTTGTATTCGCCCCCGGCCTGAAAATTCCATTTCATTTAATCGGAGGGTACATGCGCAAGCCTGTCATAGCTGGTAACTGGAAACTTTTCAAGACGAAGGAGGAGGCGCTCACGCTGATAGCCGAGCTGGCTCCGCTGGTAGCCGGGGTTACCAACGTGGAGATAGTGGTCGCGCCGGTCTTCACGGTGCTCCCTACCCTGATCGGCGCCGTGTCGGGTACCCCGATCACCCTGGCCGCCCAGGACGTCTTCTGGGAGGAGGAAGGGGCCTACACCGGTGAGGTGTCGCCCAGGATGCTGCTGGACGCCGGCGCGAGCCACGTCATCATCGGCCACTCCGAGCGCAGGGAGTATTTCGGCGAGACCGACCAGACCGTGAATAAGAAGACAAAGGCGGCTCTAAAAGGGGCCTTGGTTCCCATCTTCTGCATCGGCGAGACGCTCGCCGCGCGCGAGGCGGGCGAGACCTTCACCGTGCTGGAGCGCCAGCTCAAAGGAGGACTCGACGGCATATCGGCGGCGCAGTTCGCGCCGGTCATCGTTGCCTACGAGCCGGTCTGGGCCATCGGTACCGGGAAGACCGCCTCGGATGCGCAAGCCCAGGAGGCGCATGCCTTCATACGCGGGGTGCTCGCCGAGCTCTACGGCAAGGATGTTGCGGACAAGGTGAGGGTCCTTTACGGCGGTTCCGTCAAGCCCGAGAACGCCAAGGGGCTCATGTCCTGCGCCGATATCGACGGCGCCCTGGTGGGCGGAGCGAGCCTCAAGGCCGCGTCATTTGCGGCAATTGTCCGTTTTGGAGAATAAGGCTTTGTTTTTCACGAGAAATGTGTTAAATAATCTTTTTGAAATTTCTCGGAGGTAACAGATTTAATGACTATTCTACTGGTAACCCTGCATATCATCGTCTGCTTCGCGCTGATCATAGTTGTTCTCCTGCAGTCCGGGAAAGGCGCCGAGATGGGCGCCTCCTTCGGCGCCAGCGGTAGCCAGTCGGTTTTTGGCGCAGGCGGCGGCAACACCTTCATGAGCAAGCTCACCACGAGCGCAGCGATCATCTTCATGCTCACTTCCCTGTCGCTTGCCTTCGTTTCCGGCAAGGGTGGCAGTTCTTCCATCATGTCCAGCAAGACCCCTAAGGCGAAACCCGCCCCGATGGGTGGCCTGCCGGCACAGCAGAAGCCGGCAGTTCCGGCAGTTCCGGCAGCACCTGCAGCACCTGCGACAGCACCTGTGCAGTCCGCCCCGGCAGCGAAATAATAATCGAGATTTTCTGTTGACTTCTCGGCCGACTAATGATAAAAGTTGTTTCTTCATGCCGAAGTGGTGGAATTGGTAGACACACCATCTTGAGGGGGTGGCGAGCGCAAGCTTGTACGAGTTCGAGTCTCGTCTTCGGCACCACAGAAACATAACCTGTGCAGAAAAACAGGTTGGTAAAATAACAAGGCCCATTTAACGATCCCTTACCATCCAGGTAAACGGAGAGTCAAATGGGTCTTCTTAGTTTCACCAGAGATAGATATCCGGATCAAAGAGACATGAATAGCTACAATTTCGAACTAGACACTGATCGTTAGCACGGCATCCCATCACCACGGCAGAGTTTACCGGGTTTCTCCCTGCCCTGCATGTCTCGGAGGATGGAATTATCATCAATCTCGATGGATGACACAGTTTGCTTGTTGACATTCCCGCAATCAAATGGTATTAACAGTATTCTTCATGCCGAAGTGGTGGAATTGGTAGACACACCATCTTGAGGGGGTGGCGAGCGCAAGCTTGTACGAGTTCGAGTCTCGTCTTCGGCACCATTAGAAATCAAAAGCGTCCCTTCTCTTCCGAGACCGGACGCTTTTTCTTTATCACCCTTCGCGCCTCATCACAAATCAACCTCCCCACTGCAGCATCAATAACAACACAGCCAGTCCTTTCGCAGCCGTCAATAGCATTCCGCTTTCAAATTGCCGCACATAACAGGAAACTATCCAACGCATCGAGTCCGTTTGACACGGCACGTCCTAACTCGACTTCCTTCAGAGACAAATCGCAAATCGCATATCCTCATTGACAAGAGAAAGCCATCACATATAATGTCTATAATGGTTACCATGAAATGGACTAAAGGAGGACGAATGAGCGACGTGCAGGAAGCGATCAAGCAGGCAATCCAGACAGAGAAGAACGCAATGAACTTCTACGAGCTTGGCGCCAAGCAGATGAAAGACGTGGACGCCAAAAGAATGTTTGAGCAACTCGCGAAAGAAGAGAGGGAGCATGCCTCCCATTTCTTCAAGGCGTACACCGGTACGGACCTCGGCTCCTTCGACGACTTCATGGCCGCCCCTCCGCAGAACGAGTCCACCTGGCTCAGCTCGATCCAGAAGGTGATCGGTCCGGACTTTTCCGAGCAGAAGGCGCTTGAAGTCGCCATGGAGAAGGAGACCAACCTCGAGAAGGCGCTGCGGGAGACCGCTGCCAAGATAAACGACCCTTCGGTGAAGGAAGTCTTCGAACTGAACGCCAGGGAAACCCACAACCACTTTTTGACCATCGAGTCCGAGTACGCGCGCCTGATGGCAATGGTTGACGAGTCGGACATGGATATCTACGTCAGGGAGTAGTCGCTGACGTCCGCCCGAGTACAGCAATAAGGGGGCCACGCGCCCCCTTATTTTTTATCTGCTATCAGCGACCCCGAACCCATCTGCAGCTTCCGATCACACCAACCGCAAAGCGTCATCGGAAGCTGGAACAGCCCTCCCCTTACACGGCCGACAAGACCCGTAGGGGTGAGGCCAATTCCGCTCCCTTTGTCCAGATTGTCGAGCGGGTCACGGTCTTCCGACTGGAGGCTTGTGGAGTTGGCGCATGGTCGATCCGGGAGTCCATTAAATTTTGCAACAAGGACACCCCTTTGACAGCAAGCAGCATCATCGATACTCACAGCCGTCCGCAAGCCGCAAGGCAACGTCACGACCGCAGAAGAAACGAACGGGAAAACATCGGCGAGATAGCATACAATTATCCCGGCACCAGAATTTAAGAGTCCCACGTCCTGGGCAGCCGAACGATCTGAGAGATGCAGAGTACCGCCGCAGTGTTTCACCTGTGTCCGCTACAGGGATGCGACCATCCAGCGTGCTGGAATCGCCCCCTTCCCTGCAAAAAATGTTTCCTTGATGAATTTTTCTCTTGCCAACTTGTGCATCCGATGGTATAGATAGGTTCTCGCATGCCGGAGTGGCGGAATTGGTAGACGCGCTAGATTCAGGTTCTAGTATTCGAAAGGATGTGCTGGTTCGATTCCAGTCTTCGGCACCAAGAAAAAAATCAGAGAGTTACGGGAAACCGTAGCTCTCTTTTTTTTATTGTTCGACATGACAACCCAACTCCGATCGGCGCCCCCTACCATTCCCTTCGCATTCATCCTTTACTCTTTGAGCGGTTCACGTTTAAGGATGCTTCTGCATTTCGCAGGGAACTGTCAAACCTCATGGGTCCCCCGACAGAGACGGGTGTCTCAGGAGGATTTACAGTTACGGGCAGGCACCACCCTATAGTATGTGACAACTTGCGTGGCATCTGATCAGCATTGCTCGTATCGAGACCGATATAGACAAAACCCGCTGCCTGGAGGATCGGTTTTATCGGTCCTTTTGGTGCAAAGACAGGCAATTAAAGCAAAGAAGGCAAGGTTCGGCCGAACGCATCAGTTCGATTTTGAATTTTCAGCCTTTACCCCTGCCCCTCAGCCCCTACCCCCCCACTCTACTCAGTTGCTCTTCAGGCGATAGCCGACCCCCAGTTCAGTAACGATATACCTCGGCCGCGAGGGATCCTCTTCAATCTTCTGCCGGAGGTTGCTGATGTTTACCCGGAGCACGTTCTGCTGTTCGGCGTAGGCAGCGCCCCAGATCTGCCTCAAGATCTGGCCGTGCGTCAGCACCTTACCGGCGTGACTCACCAGGAACCGGAGGAGCTCATATTCGGTCGGGGTGAGCTGGACCTCCTCGCCCCGCACCACGACTCGCCGGCGCGAGAGGTCCACCTCCAGCCCACAGAAGCTAAAGAACGGCTCCGGCGTTTGCTGCAGGCTCCTTCTGAGGGAGACCCTGATGCGCGCCTGCAGCTCTGCTACGCTGAAGGGTTTGACCAGGTAGTCGTCCGCGCCGGCATCGAGTGCTCCCACCTTGTTGTCCTCGCCGTCGCGCACCGAGAGCACGATAATCGGCACCTGCGACCACTCCCGGATCCTTCGTATCACCTCGACCCCGTCCATGTCGGGAAGGCCCAGGTCGAGCAGGATGATGTCAGGCCGGACCGCAGTGGCCGCCGCCAGTGCCGCATGGCCGTTATCAGCCTCGTGCAGTGAGAACTCGCCTGTGTCGAGCGCCGTGCGCAGGAAGCGCAGGATCGCCACTTCGTCGTCGACGACAAGCACGCGCGGTAGGTTGGCACTACTCTTAAGATTGGACACTGTATTCTTTCTCCCTTAGCCTCATGCAGTGGGGAGAACCACGATCACCCGTAGCCCTCCCCCGTCGCGGTTTTCCGCACGAATGCTCCCGCCGTGAGCCTCAACAATCCCCTTGCAGATGGAGAGCCCGAGCCCCGTACCGCCAGCCCCCTCCGGGACAGGTATGCGGTAGAACTTGTCGAAAACCCGCTTCAGGTCGTTTTGGGGAATGCCGGGACCTCGGTCGGAGATAGCCAAGGTCAGCGTGCGGTCGCCAAGCCCAGCGGCGAGTTCTATACTGCTTTCGCGTGGCGTGTATTTCAGGGCATTGTCGAGCAGGTTCACCACGACCTGCGTCATCAGGACCATGTCCATCCTGACCAGCGTGAGCCCGGAAGGGACACGCACCTCGATCTTCCTCTTGCCGAGTTGAGGCTCCAAGGCGGCAAGGGCGCAGCCGAAGAGGTCCTGGACGTCGCAGGGAACCTGCTTCAGCTTCAGCGCCCCCGACTCTAGGCGGGTCATGTCGAGGAGGTTGCCGACAAAACGGTTCAGCCGTCCCGCCTCCTCCAAGGCTGCGTCAAGGAGATCCTCCCGGGCATCCTTGTCAAGGGCGCTCCCCTTGTCCTTGAGCGCGCCGAGCGCCCCGGTTATGGAGACGAGCGGCGTGCGCAGATCGTGAGAGATGGAGTTCAGGAGTGCGCGCTCCAATGACTCTCGCGCCAGGAGGATCTGGGCCTGCTCCGCCTGCTTGCCGAGATGGACTCGCTCGATGGCAAGAGCCGCCTGTGTGGCGAACGCCTGGAGCAGCCTGCGGGAAAGGGGGGAGGTGTAGTCGGCCTCGTCGTCAAGCCTCACCCCGAGGATGCCGAGCACGTCGCCGGTCGTCTGCATCGGCAAGCAGAGGAGGGCCGCCGAGACGAGGGTTTCGGTGCCGCGCCCTGCAGGAGAGCGGTTCCTGAAGGCCCAGTCCGCAACCGCCAACTCCTTCGTGTCGAGTGAGAGCTTGCGGCTCGCCCTTTTCACCTCCAGCCGCTCCCCTTCCGGCAGGAGCACAGCGATATGCGCACCGACGCTCTCCTCGATGTTCCTGACCATTGCGTCCAGTATCCCCGCCAGGTCGGCGGCGGCCGCCAGGTCGCGGCTCAGGTAGTAGAGGCTCGACGTCTGGACCTCGCGCTCCCGGATAGCATCGGCCCTCTCGCTGGAGCGGGAAACCAGCGTGCTGATGACGATGCCGACCGTGAAAAGGGCGCTGAAGGTAATCAAGTACTGCGTGTCGGCCACCGCGAAGGTTAAGCGTGGTGGCACGAAGAAAAAGTCGAAGGCGAGCACGCTCAAAAACGAGGTCAACATCGCCGGCCGACGCCCCAGCCGGGTCGCCACGAGGACCACCCCGAGGAGGTAGATCATCACCAGGTTGGTGGGGTCGAGGTATCGGTCTGCGGGCGCGCAGACAAGCGAGATTGCCAGAACCAGCACCAGACTCTTCAGATACCCCGTCCAGGGAATTGGGATATGGGGGCGGGGGGCGCCTTTGGGAGGGTTCTTCTGCTCTTCGGTGATGCTCACCACATGCACATCGATAGAGTCGCTCAGGCGGATAATCTGGTCCACGAGCGGTTGGCGCAGGAACTCCCGCCAGCGCGGTTTTGTCGGCTTCCCCACCAC
>Ga0209125_1001125_pt1 | contig 27262 bp, 25 predicted proteins | sample BarGraIncub1131A_FD_184503 | JGI IMG/M metagenome (GOLD analysis project Ga0209125, IMG submission 184503) | Arctic peat soil microbial communities from Barrow, Alaska - Barrow Graham LP Incubations 11-31A (SPAdes) (version 2) | ecosystem: Environmental > Terrestrial > Soil > Wetlands > Peat... | reverse complement strand
GCTGGCTACAGAAATAATATCTCGTCCTGAGGAAGGGCTTGTAAGGGTTACATTTACATTAGGAGAAATAAATCTTGTATTTTCCTTAATTAATGCCCTTTGTGGTAACCAAGCATCATATCTACCATCAACTACATAATCTCCATATAATCTAAACTTCCATATTCCACCTTTTATATTCCTTATCATTATTTGTATATTCTCATCTCCAGTGAGCTCATCTGGTATGAAATATGTTACAGATAAGCTGCTCCCTTCTGTAATAAACTTTATTTCTTGCGTTTGTTTTAGCTTGGAGGGTATTTTATCTATAACTTCACCTGTTGGTGAGACTACACCTAAAGACATTTGATCAGGCTTGTGGGTCCAAATAGAAAACATAATATCCCTTTGCGTATCATCAACCTTTAATTCAATATCTGCTATATCCCCTTCTTTTTTTATGACTCCTGCTGCATGAGTTTCTGTATCTCCCTCATTTCCTGTATTTGTAACAATAGCTAACCCTCGATCTCTTGACAATTCATCTATATATTTCTCAAGGGGGGTGTTTCCATCGTGTGGTCCTCTATTGGTTCCAAGGGGAATATGAATTACTATAGGTCTCTTTAGCTCCTCAGCTACTCTTACTACATATTGAATAGCTAAAATCAAATCTGTGTTACTATAGGTGGGAACTCCCGGATCATATATTCCTTGAGCTTCTAGGTTACTTTTTCTAGCTTGCTTTAATTTGCATACTATAAAGTCACAACCTGGAGCGGCTCCTACTAAATCTGGATTTATTCCTCTTCCCCCTATAATACCTGCGATTTCCGTTCCATGTCCTATTTCATCTTTTTCCGCGACTATAGCATATGGATCCTGATTATTCGCCTTTGCCTTTATTGCTTCATTTATTTGTGTCTCATCATATTCAACTCCGAAATTGTAGGTAGGTGGTACTTTCCCTCCAGTTCCTGTTTGATCCCACATTCTTTTTATACGGGTAGTGTTATCTTCTTTCATAAATTCCACATTAAGATAGTCGATGCCTGTATCAATAAGCCCTACAATTACTCCCTGACCGGTTAGTGTAAGATAGGGGCTAGTGTGAAATTTATATATATTTGAGGTTTGAATTGGTGAAAGAGCTGTAAGAGTATATATAATAGGATCTTGAAAGTATACTATTTCTGGGACGGTAGTTAAGAGGGTTTGAGCCTTACTTGCTTGTATGGAAACTATGGCATAATTTCCATCAACTATAAAAGCGCAGGCCCCTCCTATTTTTTTGAAGGCCCCAACAATATCTCCCTGGTATTCCACTACAAAATTTTCATAATCTTCCTTGATATAAAGTTCACCACAGCTTAGATTTGAGCCTGTCTGCCTCAAAGCATTACCAGCTCTATAAATATTTTTTGCCAAATTTAGTCCCTCCTTTAAACATAATTTTCCATACCCCCATTCAGGATCTGGATATATAACACCCACTCTGTTTCTTATTGCAGATTTTAGAAGGAAATACTTAAGTCTACTACCATACATTAAAGGGTCGTTTCCCTTAACATAGCCCCATTCCATAAGAAGTGCTGCAGCCCCTGAGACTACTGGAGTTGCCATTGAGGTTCCAGACATAGGCCCAAAAAAACCTCCTGGCATTGAGGATTGAATATCTTCTCCTGGGGCAACCAAATCTGGCTTTAAGGGATTTCTATCCCTTCCCCCCCTTCCCGAAAAGCTTGAAATACTATCTGTATTATGATTATAGCTACCTACTGTTATAATATCGTAAACCGTACCAGGAATCCCTACTGTATTTAAGGGATTAGGCTCAAGAAATCTTGTATCCTTACTTAGCCCTTCAGATACTGGCATCCAAATATCAAAAGGTTTACCAGGCTGCGTTAATGATATTTCAAGTACCCAAGGTCCCTCTGTAAGCGTATCCTTTAAGGCATTAAGACTTATCACTATCTCTCCATCTATGCTAAAAGGTTTCGGCCCACTATTATATATATAATAATTATTATCTCCTACCGTCCCCTGAGTGAAACCTTCTTTAATTTTTATGATATCCGTTGTTTTTCCATCCGGGGTTTTAATTTTAATACTTATATCATCTAATATGTTTTTATATAGCTGTAGCACCAAGTTACTTTCGTTTCCACCTACATTTACAGTTATACTTTGATCTTGACTAAATACTCCACCTACATGATGTCCACTATCACCTTCATTTCCAGAAGCGCAAACAAAGGTAAGTCTTTCAAGACCGCTTATGGTACGAATATATTGTTCAAGTAGACTTTCCCCATCATGGGCTCCGTCATTAGTCGAAAAGCTTAGATTAATAACTAATGGCTTCAGGTTCCTTCTAGACCAATCTATAAGTAGCTTTATCCCTCTCATAAGTTGAGTGCTTTTAGCATAATTTACTTTTCCAGAGCCTGTCATCTTAACCATAATAATTCTGCTTTTAAAGGCGGCGCCATAATATAATTTATCTATTTTACCTCCACCGCAGGCTATTCCGGCTACATGCGTTCCATGTCCTAAATCATCTGTTTCAGGAACTATGGAAATGGGATCCGGGGATTTAATTGCCAGATTTATTTGAGCACTATCATAGACACGGCTACCAACTGAAAGATCATATATTGAGTCTATTCTAGTATTTCCTGCCTCATCAATGAAAGCAGGATGGAGATAATCTATACCTGAGTCAATGAAGCCAATTACAACACCTTCCCCAGTTAAGCCATCCGTTTCCCATACCGGAGTTATACAGGAAGCATCATTAGCCGGAAGATATGACGTAAATAAGGTTTTAGGTAACTCTATATATTGTATTTCTGGAATTGCTGAAACTTGATTTAATAAGCTTACATCTATTGTTATGATGCCAAACCCGAAGCCTAAATCTTCAAGGGTTCCACCAAGCTTTGAAATTTTATTATTTACTTCAGCTACTCCATCACCATAAAGAACAACTAGTTCAACCTTACCCTTTAATATCTCATCGTTTTGAGAAAACTTAGCGAGCTTTTCTTTTATACCAGTGGGGGCATTTATTAATAAATTTAATAAGCCACTAGACTTTGCCATAATTTCAACTCTTCACATAAATACTCATTATATATTTTATGTTTATATATGACAAATGACACACCTTATGGTGTGTCATTTGAAAATATTTTATAATGTTATCTCTATTTTATGTAGCTTTCCTAGTATAGAAACTTGTTTAATTCCAATTGTTTCTATTTTCGTGCTTCCATTATTACTAAGTAAAAGTAAGTTTTTATTATCTATTATTTTTATTTGTCTTACAGACTTTTTTTCATTATATTCAACTAAACATATTGAATCATTTATCACTTCAGAAGTTATTGCTAAAAGAGCTAAATCTCCCCGACCAATCCTATATCCAAGCATATCATCCTCTTCTATTCTTATGTATACTGCTTTATCGATGGCAATGCCTTCTATCTTATTTGATAATATTGGTAGTTCTTTATACCCTGTAGCCTTAGATAAATCATAACCATATATTGGAACAGCTTTTAGTACTGAGCTGAAAGCATCCTGCCATATCTCTTTAGTTGGCTCCGGTGCTCCCGTGCTCTTCTCTTTATTATGAACAGGATTTAAAGTTTTTGCCCCTTTATCCTCAAGAAAAGTTTCTCCCTCAAAGGACAAGGATAAATCATCAATATTTTGTCCAAGAGCCTTAGAAAAGTTTTTCATTAATATATCTGTAACCACTCTTTTGCCAGATTCAACTTCTACAATAAACTTTTCAGAGACACCAAGCTTTTTAGCTAATTCTTTCTCACTGATTTTCTTTTTAAGTCTTAATTCCTTAATTTTTTCCCCTATTCTGCTCATTTCATCCTCCTCATCTCCTAATAATTAATAAAGCAATGTTATTGCTTTATTAATTATTCCTAAATTTACATTTAAAAATTGGTAGTACCTTTATTTTTAATAGCCCACAAATTTTCTTCTATCAGGTGGTCTAGTAAATATTTTAAAGTCCACTTTTCTGAAGCCTGCGTAACTACTGCCAATATTGGTCTAGGCTCAAAGTTATTTCTTATTAGTGCAACTCCTTCATTAAGTTCTTCATCAGTAAGATTATTAAATAACACCATCTTTACCTCAGGCATTGTTAAATCAAAGGTATCAATTTTAAGTCCCCTAACAATATCTGCGATAACCATTCTTCCCATGCTTTTTTCTAGTTTTTTCACTTTGGGGAGATTGGCTTTATTTAATAGCCCCTTTAAAGCTTCAACCTCAATGGAATCAAAACCGTACACTAATAATATTTTATTATTATCCAAGCGAACCACTCCCTTATGCTATTATTTCAGGGGAAGAAGGGACAAAATCAAAAAGCTCTACCTTCATTGATTTTATAACCTGAGGCTCTAGTGGCATATCATTATAATCTCTTTTCACAGATACTATTTTTTTAGCTACTTCATTTCCTTCTATGATTTTTCCAAAGGAAGCATAGCTACCATCAAGGTGTGGAGCCGCTGCTGCCATAATAAAGAATTGGCTACCCGCCGAATTAGGATCTGAGGATCTTGCCATAGAAAGTATACCCTCATTATGCTTTAAATTATTTTTAAAGCCGTTCTTTGAAAACTCTCCCTTAATTGAGTAACCTGGATCTCCCGTACCATTACCTAAAGGACATCCTCCTTGAATCATAAAGCCTGGAATAACTCTATGAAACTTTAGTCCATCATAAAACCCTTTTTCCACCAAACTAATATAATTATTAACTGTATTTGGAGCTATTTCAGGATACAATTCCCCCTTTAATATGCTCCCATCCATCATCTCTATTGTTACTATTGGATTTTTCATTAAATAATTCCTCCTTAAACTTTAACTATTTTATATTAAAATCTCTTTAAGAAGTAACTTACATAGCTCATAGGCTCTGCCTTCTCCAAGAGTATTTATAATCTCAACCTTGCCCTTGATTCTTGAAATATTTAAAATAGATGCTTCTGTAAGCTTCTTTTTAAGCTGCTTAGCTGTCCCAATGCTACCATCAATTATAAATACCTCATTACTTAATTTTTCTTTATCTTCAATGATGCCATTTACTATTACTTTAGGAATCATTTGAAAGCTTATTAAGACTTCTGAAAGTTCTTTTATTATAAAGGGATAATGAGTACATCCTAAAACTATAGAGGAAATTGGTGCTTTGCTGTAGGGTAATAGCTTTTCCTTTAAGTATGTAAATACCTCATCACTTATATACTTCCCATCTTCAATTAATTCAACCAAACCTGGACAGGGTAGAGGCAAAATATCAGCTTCATCACTATATTTTTTGCATAAATTGTTAAATTTAATCTCGTTTATTGTTACAGCCGTTGCCATAATAATTATTTTACCGATCTTTTTAAGTTTTACTGCAGGTTTTATTGCAGGTTCAATACCTATTACGGGAATATTTAAATATCTCTTTCTTAGGTCTTCTATAGCAGCACTTGTAGCAGTATTGCAGGCGATTACTATAGCTTTAATGCCCCTTTTATACAGTATGTTTGCTCCTATAAGGGTAAGTTCTCTCACATCCTCAGTACTTCTCTTGCCATAGGGAGCATTTCTTGAATCACCTAAATATACGAAATTTTCCTTTGGAAGTAATTTAACTGCTTGCCTTAAAACACTTATTCCACCTATACCAGAATCAAAGAAACCAATAGGATATTCATTTTTTGTCATAAATTACACCACCAAAAATCTAGTATGAATAATAATTATAGGTAATTTTATTACTTTTAATTATTATTAAACATAAACACCTAGGATAATTATACTTATAATAACCAATTAGGGCAAGGCTACTTACTTTCTTTGTTATTGACACCTAAACAACTTTACTATAAAATTTTAATTATAATAAAATTTTAACCTTAAATGGAGGTACATTATGGATAGAGATTTAATATATGTTATTCCTAAGGCAAGTCACTCGGAGGATACTCTAACAGCCATTTTGGTTAGTCATCCAGAAATAAAATTTGTATCCTTAGTAGGAATTGATCTTTCAGGGAATGACACTGACGAAAAAATACCTATAAAAGTACTACTTGAAGATATTTCAAGTTTCCTAAAGGGTTCTATACAAACTGATGGTTCTTCTGTAGTGCTTATGGGAATTGCAACCTTAAATAATGCAAAGGTTGATATGCCCGCAGATTTAGATTCAAATTGGTATATAGATTATAATTATGAAAATTACGATGATTTAACCGGAAAACCTATAGGTACCTTAAGAATACCTTGCTTTTTAATCCATGAAAAGAAAGCAGTTGATTCAAGAGCTATACTTAAGGGCTCCTTAGACTACTTCAAAGAAATTCTTATGAATTTATTTAAAGAAAGTCCTAACTACTTGCAAAGCTATGGAGTTCATCTAAATGATGTTGAGGATATTATAGCAACCGCTGCTACAGAATTAGAATTCTGGGTTAAAACACCAAATAATCAAGCTATTTATGAAGAGTTATCAACCTCTCAGTATCTTCAAGAACAGTATTGGACAAGAACAAGAGGGGTTGTTAGATGCGCCCTAGAGGAAACCTTAATAAGTATGGGAGTTTATGGTTTAGAACCAGAAATGGGCCATAAAGAAGTGGGTGGTGTAAACCCAAAAATCAGTGAAACTGGTGATCTAGCCTTTATAATGGAACAAATTGAGATAGACTGGAAGTACTCTGATGCCCTTCAAGCCGCAGACAATGAAGTCCTTGTACGTACGTTAATAACGGAGATTTTTAGAAGACATGGGTTAGAGGTATCTTTTAAAGCTAAGCCAATCAATGGTGTGGCAGGCAATGGCGAACATACTCATGTAGGCATAGCTTTAAAGCTAAAAGATGGTAGAATTATTAATCTATTTACTGCAACTAAAAAGCATTTCTTAAGTGTAATAGGTTATGCCTCTTCCATGGGAATACTGAAAAATTATGAAGTTATAAATCCTTTCGTAACTTCGACTAACGATGCTCTTAATAGACTTAAGCCTGGTTTTGAAGCACCAATATGTATAGTAACATCTTTGGGTCTTGGAGTCGAGGTTCCCTCAAGAAATAGATCCGTATTATTGGGCTTAATAAGAGATATGGATAATCCTTTAGCTACTAGGTTTGAGCTTAGATCTCCCAACCCTTTTACTAACACCTACCTGGCTCTGTCATCCATATATCTTGCTATGCTAGACGGTATAAAATATGCCCTTAAAGCTGGTAAAAATGAAGATGATCTCTTAGGAGAGATCTCAAAGGATGCAGGGGACAAGGGCAACTATTTAGAAAAGGAAAGAGCTTACAGAAGCGAAGAAGATATTTTTGAAGATTATACAGACCTTAAAAGAATAGCTTTATTTGGAGAGGCTCCTAGCACGGTTTATGATAATTTATCTGCTTTTGACAAATACCCAGAAAAAACTAAAGTAATAACTGATGGAAATGTAATAAGTCAGAAAATATTAGATAGCTTTAAGCAAGGAGCTTTAAGACGATGGATAACAGAGCTAAACTATAGAATTACTACAGCTTATATAGAAGAAATAAGAAGTTATAGTAAACTTCATGGGGAAAGCAACGCTACTGCCTTTGATTTGAATAATTGGATGAAAGTACAGGAGCTAAGGGAATATATTGCTAAGGATTCAGACCTAGGTAAAAGCCTTATTTCAAAAATAAAGTATGCCTCAGATCTTAAGGATTATAGTGATGTTTCAAGTCTACAAATAGAGCTTGAGGATAAAATGAAAGAACTGAGAGAATCCTATTCAGCATATCAGAGGAATATTTTAGATTAAAGCATATACTAATCACATAATATTATAGAAGGTATAATTATGGATCATCAAAAGTTTAATAAGCTGGCAGAATATGTTAAAGATACCACAACCTTTGCAGCAAAAAAATCTAGTAATTTACTTGAGCTTTCAAAGTTAACACTTGAAACTAAAAATTTAGGAAAAAATCTTAAAGTAGTTTATATAGAACTTGGTGAGTTATTTTATAAAGCTAATAAAGATAATAAAGATAAAGCTGAAAACTACAGAGACTACTTCAATAATGTAGAAGAGACTAGTAAAAAAATTGAACATTTAAATAAAAAAATCCTTAAATTAAAAGATATGAGACTATGTAAACTTTGCAATAAAGAAATATCTAAAAACTCAGTTTTCTGTCCTGCTTGTGGAGGAAAATTGTAAATTTAAATGGGAGCTAAAAGCTCCCATTTAAATTTAGTTAATTTTTACTTTTCCAACCTCCGTTAAATCCATAATAGAATTAGCCTTTATATAGCTGTTAGATAAAGTATATAAATCATCCTTTATATATAATATCCTCTGAATATCGGCAGAGTAATCCTTAATGCCGTCTGCCTTGTGAGTTATTGTTCCCCTTAAATTGAAGCCCTTATTCAAATCTAAGGAATACACATAGGCTCCTTGGAACACTTCCTTTGAAGAGTAATTGTCCTTTGTTTCCATAATAGTTATAGGAAATGCTATTATATTTTTTTCCTTTGAAAAAAGTAAAGCCTTGTGATTATTTAATATTTCAGAATAAGTACCATGGTCCCCTAGTGAAACAGAGAATTCCAATATAGGCTTTGTTACATCACTTATATCAAAAAGAGCCATTTTGAAGCCCTTTGACATGGAAATCGTACTATCCACAGGGTTACCAGCTGCACTGTTCCCATCAGAACTTTGTGTGATAGTGTTTTGGCTGATGATTGTTTGATCCTCGGCATCCTTACCAAACCCTATTATATGATTTTCATCATAGGGTTCTAAATAATTACTAAAGCCTGGTATCTTAAGCTCCCCTAATATTTTAGGTTCTCTTACATTTGCTAAATCTACAACAAAAAGAGGATCTGTATTTTTAAAGGTAACCATATAAAGCTTATTTCCTATAAATCTAGTGGAGTATATTTTTTCACCATTGGCTATTTTAGTTACAGACCCAACCAAATTCAACTTATCATCTAGTATATATACATTGTTTGTTAAATCTCCAACGGTTACCTGAGTAGTTGCTATCCTAAAATAATTATCATACTCATCCATAGAAAATTGATTTAATATTGTTCCTGGCACTTCCCCAATACCTACTGAAGTAACATTACCCTTGCCTAGGGAAAATTTATAAATTTTGGTCTTAACAGTATAACTACCCTCCTTTGATGAATTATAGCTATTTCCAGCAATATACATATTTTTATCATCTACATATACATTGTTACCATAACCTAAGGTTGCACTTATTTTAACTTCCTCGGATATATTGTTTAAATTTATTGAAGCAGTATTTATATAATTGGCTTCTATATCATTTGGCATATAATAAATTTTATCATAGTCTAACAATTTGTAAGTTTTATCCTTCGAATTATCCTTGTATACGGGTTGAACGGATAAAATTCTAACATTATCTGGGCTATAGTCCTTTTTTGCTATAATAGGATAATAAAAGTTATTATTTTGATTTGCCACCATATATAGTTCATTGTCGATAAGTCTAGAGGATGTATAATTGCCTCCGATTTCCACTTCTTTTATATTTTTAATATTACTCTTATCTTCAATATCATAAATTATAGCTTTTGTTCCTAAGACTGTTTTAGGAAAGTTTTTTGAATCAACATTTTGCTTTGCTTTATCACTATTAACAAAAGGAATCTGATTTGTGCCTATAACTATTAGTTTATTATCCTTTAAGTACAATTCAGTAGGTTGAAAGTCATCGGAGTATTTAACTTCTTTAACTATGGCCATAGAGGTAGGTGTAGCAGTTACAATTTGTAGCTTAGAGTTAGATAGCTCATATATATAAGCTCCATCCGTTTTAACTATGTCTCCTTCATCCACTCCCTTTACTTGAAGATTCGTTTGAGAATAATTTTTATTTAAATTTGAATCTACTGTATTAGTTGACTGAGTAGTCTTAGGAGCTATAGACATGCTTTTAGAATCCTCTATTCCCCCATCCTGCATAGATCCTTGCCCTTGAACTTTAGCTAATAAAGAGGTTAAATTGCCTTTAGTTCCAACCACAGGGAGAGAACTAGTTGAAGCTACATCCATAACGACAGATTTATTAGTTGTTAGTGTAGCTTTTTTTGATGAACCGGGTATACTGCCTGACAGGCTTAAGGTACAAATAAAAATTATACTTGCTGCAGCTACTAGTCCAGCCCATTTCTTTTTTATATTTGATTTGTATTTTCTTCCTCTTTTTATAGCTGTCTCTATAGCGAAATCTAGTTCCTTAGGAGGCTCTTTACTTTCATACTCTTCTTTTAATAATTTAATCTTTTCATTATTGTCCATAACTATTCCTCCTTATTAAATATTAGCTTCAAGGCTTAAATCCAATCTTAATTCCTTTAAGGCTTTATGTAGGTAAGTTTTTACTGTACCAATTGGTAACTCCATTATTTCTGCCACCTGCACTATTGTCATATCTTGAAAATATTTTAGAATTACGGTAGTTTTACATTTCTCATCAAGCTTATCCACCGCTTTATAAAGATCAAGTACAGCCTCCTTATCCCCTTCCTCTACTTTACCTAGAATTCCTAGTAATGGATAATCCTTATCTTCTAGACTTATCATTGCTTTATTCTTCCTAATAAAATCTAATGATGTATTGATCAAGATTCTAGTAACGTAGGAATTGAAAAAAGAAGGTTCCGTTAGTTTCCTAATTGAAATATAACTTTTATATATGGTATCGCTAACAATATCTACTGCATCTTCCTTATTTTTCACATATGCATACGCCATTTTATAAAGGATAGCTTTTCTATCATTTATAAGCTCATAAAAGGCGTTATCATCACCTTTTTTAGCTAGATTTACCTTTTCAACAAAATCCAAAACCCTTACCCTCCTTCTATTCTTTAATTGCGTTTATATATATATGACTTTAATTAATGTGAAATGGTTTTTATAATAAAAAAATGGATAAATTGATGCCAAACTTAAATAAGTTTAATATCAATTTATCCAGATACCTTTTTATCCTAATATGCTAGAATCCCTTAAAGGAAAGGATTTTACTACCATTTCTTTTTTGTTATTTATTGGTTTCCATAGCTCTACTTTTTCAATTTTTACTAATTTATAAAAGCCCTCATCTTTTGTTGTTTCACAGGCCATATTATACTCATTGTTGGTCCATTCCCTTATAGCATAATTTGTGTTAGCTAAGGAAATATGAATATCCCAATTTTCAATCTCTTCTCTTACCTTAAAACCCCTAGCCTTTAATGTAGAATTTACTGCTTTTATTAGCCTATAAATATAACCTTTGTTTTCTACCTTTAGGTTCACTGATTTGTAGGGAGGATCAAAGCAAATAACTCCACTAACTTCTGCTCTAAACTTTTTATAGTGCTTTAAAACATCACTTAGTACTTCTGTTAAATAATTTATATCTGGATCATCTAAGATTTCAAGGGTTATGTGCAACATTGGAATATTTTTATATAGTCTATACTTTTGGCAAATACTTTTTTGCATGGTTTCAATTATTTCTTGAGAGTCCTTATCAAGAAGTGCTACTAAATAGTATTTCATATTTATCGTCCTTTCGGCATATGTTAATTTATTTATAAACCTACATTTCTATAATAACATATAATGTATGTTAAAAACATTAAAGTTTATAAAATCAGTATGTATATTATTTGATGTTTTACTAAAACTATATAAGTAGTATGAACATGTTACAAATAATAAATATTAGGAGGTATACTTATGGAACATAATGATAGTATTGGATGTAATGTAACAGAATGCAAATTTCATTGTATGGATGATAATTACTGTACATTAGAGAAAATTGATGTAATTAAGCATGAGCCTGTTGCAAAAACCCCTGAATGCACTGATTGTGCTAGCTTCAAAAAATAATAATATAAAACAAATTAGATTGGCCCATTTTGGGAGTACCAGCAAAAGAAGTCAATACAATTGTAATGGCTTCTTTTTTGCAAAAATATATGTTCCACTTATTCCTATAAAACATATAATAAAATTACCATTTATTATTTTACAAATATAATTTAACTTACTAATTATTCTGTGTTATAATTATGTTTATGACAAAATGCATAAACTTTACTCTAGATGTAATGTATCCAAAAATACATTGATGTATCCGAAAATACATTTAGGCATACGATAATACATTAGTGCATTATTATATACTTTAGAATTGCATGACTTCTTTAGTGTTGCGCACTCCTTTAGGTTTCCTTCTTTGCGAGCATTCTTTAAGGAGCACATGTTAGTTTGATTATATCTTTTTATATATACCTAAAATAAGTATTAGCGAGGGTGGGTTCATTATGGATAAATTAGTTATTAATGGAGGTAGACCACTTAATGGTAAAATCCAGATCAGTGGTTCAAAAAATGCTGCAGTTGCGATATTACCTGCTGCCTTAATGGCTTCTAGTGGCGAGTGCTACATAGATAATATACCGGAGATTGAAGATGTACGATGTTTAGAAAGAATATTGAAAAGCATAGGTTGTATCATTGAAACTACAGACAATTCATTTCGTGTAAATAGTACAAATATTAAAAGTAAAAAAGCTGTAACTGAAGATGTGAGGAAGATGAGAGCCTCCTACTATCTAGTAGGAGCATTGCTTGGAAGATTTAAAGAAGCGGTGGTTGAGCTTCCTGGTGGATGTGCTATAGGGGTAAGACCAATAGATCAACACATTAAAGGCTTTCAGGCTTTAGGTGCAAAGGTGCTTATAGAAGATGGAACTATGATTGTTAAAGCAGATAGACTAATAGGTGCCAATATTTTCTTTGATGTAGTAAGCGTAGGAGCAACAATAAATGTAATGTTAGCCTCTTCCTTAGCTGAAGGTACAACAACCTTAGAGAATGTAGCAAAGGAACCTCATGTAGTAGATGTAGCCAATTTCTTGAATTTTATGGGTGCAGACATTAAAGGTGCTGGAACAGATCTTATCAGAATAAAGGGAGTTTCTTCCCTTCATGGCTGTAACTATTCAGTTATACCAGATCAAATCGAAGCTGCTACTTATATGATTGCATCAGCTGCCTGTGGTGGAAATGTGACTATAGAAAACATCATACCAAAGCATTTAGAGTCAGTAACTGCTAAGCTTCTTGAAATGGGTATAGAAATTCAAGAGCATGAAGATTCCTTGACGATTAAATCTGATAGGGACTTCAAAGCTGTGAACATTAAGACCCTTCCTTATCCTGGAATACCTACTGATATTCAGCAGCCTATGTCCGCTTTACTTTCTATCGCAAAAGGGAAAAGTATTATAAGCGAAAGCATATGGGATGGGAGATTTAAGCACGTAGCTGAGCTTAAAAAAATGGGAGCTAATATAAATGTTGAGGGACTAATAGCAACAATTGAAGGTACAGCTAGACTAACAGGAGCAGTGGTTATAGCTACTGATTTAAGAGCTGGAGCCGCTATGGTGATCGCAGGTCTTATAGCAGACGGTACTACAGAAGTTTTATCAATAGATCATATAGACAGGGGTTATCTTAATATAGAAGAAAAGTTTTCATCCCTAGGAGCTGACATTAAAAGAATTCATCAATAATTTTTTAAATTAAACCAAACAGAAGAGGTTGAAATCATGATATTTTGTTCATTATACAGTGGAAGCAGTGGAAATAGTATATTCGTGTCTTCTGGCTCCTCAAGAATATTAATAGATGCTGGTCTGCCTGGAAAACGTATTGAAGAGGCATTAAAGAACATAGGTGAAGACCCAAAGAATTTGGATGGAATCTTTGTAACTCATGAGCATTCCGACCATTCTAAGGGTCTTGGTGTACTATCTAGAAGATATGACATACCAATTTATGCTAATGAATTAACTTGGGAAAGTCTTCATGGAATAATTGGCACGGTAAAGGATACCAATATAAAAATAATAGATAATTATGGGACAAGCGTAAAGGATTTAGATATAAGTTGCTTTTCCCTTCCCCATGATGCTGTAAATCCTGTTGGGTATAGTATAAATCATTATAATAAAAAGGTTTGTATAGCTACGGATCTAGGATTCTTTTCTCCTGAGGTAAAAAACAATATAAAGGATGCTGATGTTCTTCTATTAGAAAGTAACCATGATGTAGAAATGCTTAAATTTGGGCCTTATCCTTATGTGCTTAAAAGAAGGATTTTAAGTGATAAGGGCCATCTGTCAAATGAAAGTTGTGGAAAGGCAATACTTGAAATCTTCGACGATAAGCATAAAAATGTAATACTTGGTCATCTTAGCAAAACTAATAATATTCCAGAGCTTGCCTACCAAACTGTGATTAGTATTCTACAGGAAAATAAAATTATTCCTGGATCAGATATATCAATTACTATAGCAAATAGGGATAATCCTAGTTGCTATATAGAATTTTAGTAAAGGATTAAAAATGGAAAATATATATTGTTGCGAAAATCATATAAATATAGGTATTGATGAATATATAACCGATCATGAAACCTTTCCAATAATGATAGGCGTTTTAGAAGACAAATGCGACTATTGCAACTTACCCGCAATTTATCAGCTTTCAAATAAAAGTGTTGATGATAAATAAAAAAATATCTTGATTTTATTTATCCGTTTATTATAATATAATTAGTCTAAAGATTTATAAATGCAAAGGAGAAGAAAATATGAGTTTATATAAAAATTGGACAGATCTTGTGGTTGACTATGTTAAGAAAAATGGTGAAGATGCATTTTGGGAAGAATATAGTTCTATTGAGAAGAAAATATACACAAAACTTTTATATGATCATCAGGGTAATATTAAGGACAGTATTGAAAACCTAGCTGTAGCATTCCAGGTAGAGCCAGTTTATTTCACAGGTTTTTTAGATGGTATAAATGAAAGTTTAATTAATAAAATCGAGCTTGAAAAAGTAGAAAAAGATGTTGAAATAGAAATAAATATTGATTATGAAAAGCTGTATTTTAATATGGTAGATGCAAAGGCTGACTATTTATATACTCTTCCTCAGTGGGATAGTATATTTTCAAAAGAGAAAAGAAGAGATATTCAATTTAGTTATAGGGACACAAAAACTACGGTAAACAAAAATAAAATTGGTAGAAATGATCCTTGCCTCTGCGGTAGTGGTAAAAAATATAAGAAATGTTGTGGTAAGGAAGCATAATTGATTTGAACTGATATAAGTTGTTATATAACATGTCCGAAGGATTCTAGTAGCTAAGCCAAGCTGTTTTTCATAGCTTGGCTTTATAAAAGTTGGGGATCTATGTAAAACCATAAGGAGATATTAATGAATATATATATTATTTGTGTAGGTAAAATTAAGGAAAGCTTTTTTAAAGATGCGCTTAAAGAATATTCGAAAAGACTAAGTAGATATTGTACATTAAAAACAATTGAGATACCTGACGAAAAGATACCAGAAAAAGCTTCCCCTGCTGAGGAAATACAAATTAAGGATAAGGAAGGTATTGGGATAATAAAAGAGCTAAGAGATAATATGCTTATTGTTACCCTTGAAATTCAGGGAGAGGAAATGGCATCGAAGGACTTAGCTAACTTTATTAATTTATCTCTTATAAAGGGTAACAGTAATATTGCTTTTGTAATCGGAGGTACCTTAGGCTTATCTGACAAGGTATTAGCAAAATCTAAAATAAGCTTATCCTTTTCTAAAATGACTTTTCCTCACCAGCTTATGCGAGTAATACTTTTAGAGCAAATATATAGAGCTTTTAAAATAACACTAAAGGAACCTTATCATCGGTAATATACGTTGTATATTCATAATATAAAGGTGAAAGTGTTCTTTTTTTTAACACAAATTATATATATGAATAATATAGTATAAACAATTATAAAGAGGTAGGTTATTTGTACACAGTTTTTGATTTAAATAATCAGCTGGTTAATAGACTTGCAGTGACCTTTCAAAGTACCCCTTTATCAACTTGGGTATTAATAATGATCTTATTAATTTTACTAATCATGTCTTTATTTTTATTAGAAATACCGTGTAAGTTTTTTGATAGCTTTAAACGGTTTTTGTTGCAGATATCCACAGATGGGAAAACTGGTGATATTCCTTTTGATAAAGCCATAAATGTAGCTGGTTATTCCTATGACAAAAGGCAGGATATTTTTAATTCCAATATGAATGCTTGGCAAAGAAATAATGGTTATTGCAGGCTCTATGATGAAGCTGCAGCTCCCTTAGGTATGGTTATCGATTGCGAACCAATTTACTTTGAGTATTATGGAAGAAGATGGCTTATTGAATTTTGGAAGGGTCAATATGATTTAACCTCAGGCTGTGAGATCGGAATTTACTCAACTGAAAGAGCGGATATAACTATTCCAGATGTTTATAGCGGTCCCTTTTATAATTCAGTAAAAGATTCAGACACACTTTTTCTATCCTTTGTTCTAAAGAAGGATGGTAGAACTTTATTTGTAAGAGATGATAGACATTGGTGGCTAACCGGATTTAAACTTGGTGAATTTTCAGAGCCTTCTGAGCTTACCATGAGTATCACCATTACACTTAAGGATAAGATTATGTTAGACTCCTTTACTCAAGGGCTTAAGAATGCTGGTTATATGGATAATGAAATATCAATAAATAACTTTACAGTAAGCCTAGATTTTAGTAAGGCCCATACACCTCAACCTGTATCGCAAAATGAAACAACTAATTATATAATACAAATGAAAAATAAGTTGTTATGCGACAAATATAATGCATTAGCATCAAATTATGAAAACCTCCCAGATAAAATTAATGCCATTAAAGCTAAAGATCCAGAACTTTATAGTCAAATTATTAATATTGGAAAATCTAAAGAGTTATTTGATACATATGATAAAATCAAGTCTTATCTTTATTGATTAATTGAGGGTGTAGGTGTTGACACCCTCTTACAACTATTAAGTGGGGGTAATAATGAATACTTTAAACCGGATAACCGGTGTTTTTAACTCTGCAAATGAAATTCCCTTTGATGATTCTTCTAAAATAATACTTATGAGCAATTGTCATAGGGGCGATGGTGGCCTGGCGGATGATTTCTTGAAAAATCGAAATATCTATTTTGCTGCTTTAACCCATTATTATAATAGTAATTTTACCTATATAGAAATAGGAGACGGTGATGAATTATGGAAAAATAGCAAGATATAATAAAGAAAAACGATAAATTTGCGGCTAATAATTTGTATCAATATTATGACACAAATGAAAAGAAATATATACCATTATTTAAAGATATTCCTCTTAACGAAGGTCTAATATTATATTTCAATTAAGAAAACATTTACATTCAATATTCCACTGTAAATGTTCACTTTTCTACTATAAAAAAAGAACCAGTTTTTAAACTGATTCCTTCTTAAAATGGAAATAATAATTTTTCGTTTTCAGGGGTATATATATTCTCTTTAGTTATTAGTTGAAAATTAGTATAAATATTGCTTGGTAATTTTTTACCTTTGATAGCATCAACAGCCGCTTTCACACTCAAGTATCCCATGTTATATGGTCGTTGTACAACAATCGCATCAATTATCCCATTCTCTAAATCACTTATTATTGTATAAGAGCTATCAAATCCAACTATTTTTATACTATTTGTCTTCCCCAGCTCTTTTACTGCTTGTGCAATTCCCTCAAGAGATTGTTGATTTGCTCCAAAAATACCATTTATGCTTGTGTTAGTTTTCAATAGGGCTTTAGTAATTTCATAACTTTTTTCAACGCTCCCATCACAATATTGGGTTGATCCACTATTGGAATAACAATAGTTACCGTAGTCCCCTTACCTAATTCACTTTCAAATTTGAGTCCATAATCCTTGCCATAAAATAATTGTAATCTTTGATGAACATTTGAGATAGCTACACCACCTGATTTAAGATTATTGTCATTTTTTTTAGTTAATATAGTTTCAAGCTGGTGTTCATCCATGCCAACTCCATTATCTTTTATGCATAAATGAATGTTATTATCTACTCTTTTGCCATATATCCATATCTTTCCACCACCTGGAAGATTTTTTATTCCATGGTAAATAGCATTTTCAACTATAGGTTGAATTAATCTGATCTTCTGTATTATGAGATAATTTTTAATATGCTCTATTTCCATAAAAACTGGAACAACTTCTCTGCCTTTACTAAGACTTAATCTAAAGTATTTTGCTAAAGCTGAAGTCATTTTTATTACTTTATCATTTTCATTTTGTTCTGCAGCCCAGATTATAGTATCTAGTGAATTGTATAAAAGATGAGGATTTATTTGGGCATAAAGAGCTTTTAATTTGCTCTTCCTTAATTCTGTTTGATCTTCTTCTATTTTTTGCAGTAAGTTTTTAATTCTTCTGGACATATTAGAAAAGGTCTGAGACAACTGAGCTATTTCATTGTTTCCAAATATTTCATTGTTTCCATCCACCTCCCCAGCTTCAAATTTATTCATAATCTTCTCCAGTTCTGCCAGAGGATCTGCAATATTTTTAGCTATTTTTTTTGATATTATTATAACTAATATTAAACAGATTAAAGTAGCCATAAATATTATAGTCATGTATACCTTTGTTTGTACGAGGATATCAGACATATAGGTAACTCCCACAACTTTCCATCCAATTGATTTCAGTGTTTGAACTGTAATAAGTTTTTTGCTATTATCTGAAAAATCAGTAAAATTACCATTATTAACTTTCAATATTTTATCAATAGGTTCCATTTTTATTTTTGAATAAATAAGTTCTTGTTTGGTTTGGGATGGTAAATAATATTTCCCTTGTCATCAATAATGAATACGTACCCTGTGTCTCCTAACTGAATTTTGTTACATAAATCTGTAAAAACTTTAAAGTTTATATCTATAAGTGCTACACCAATTAAATCCGAGGTTTTCTTATCATATATTGCTCTACTAAGTGACACTACCCAGGGATAGTTACCTTCAATGAAGTTTTCGACATAGGAAGAAGAAAATACAGGATTTCCTTTAGCCTTAACCGCATTTTTATATCAGCTTAATTCTGAAATTTTTATATCTTTTTTTATCGGACTAGAATCCTGATTTGTCATTAGTATTGTATTATCATGAAATACATATATTGAATTTATATCGCTCCTCATCTGAATTATGGTTTTTAGCAATAAGTTGTCTTTACCATTTTTATTTATCTGTTCCAAAGATAAATTGTTATAATTTTCAGTTTCATTTTTTAAAATGAAGGATATATCTCCCATATAATTAACATAATATTCAATATTTCTACTGATCTGAGCTGTAATTTGTCCTGTATAATTCTAAGAATCCTTAATAATAACGGAGGAAGAGGAATAATAAGAAACTAAATCTAATAAAATTATAATACAAATAACCAATACAGATATCTGAATCAATATCTGCATTTGCATAGACTTTAAATATTTAAATTGTAGCAACCTATTTATTTTAGGTTTTTTAATTTGCAATTTAATATTCCCCAAAGAAGTTATTAATAAATTCCTTTATTTGAATTAATTTTACACTAAAATTAATAAATTAAAAAGATTTATCTCATCTTACTCTTATTATTTCCTTTAGCAGATCCTCATATTATTTTTTTGGCATCACAATTGGGCATATTATGTCATAATCCAAAATTACTAACAAATGCCTTTATTTATAACTCCTTTAATGATACTATTTATTTATTATTAATTCTAGGAGGTGCACTGTGGATACAAATAAATTTATATACCTATATGGTATGACTATATTATCAATAATACATAAATTAAAAGAATATCCTAGGGAAGATACCTATGGAGAAATACTTGAAACCTACAGGGTTCCTGGAGGTGAGACTGGAAATTCAGCGCTTATATTGAGTAATCTTGGTTATAAAGTAAAAATAGATGGTCCTTTTCTTGGATCAAATACAAACGATCCTATAAAGGATTTCTATAAAAGATATAATATTGATTGTGATGGTATGATTTATGATTCAAGCTATTTAGGAGTAGAGGACCTTGTTATTATAGGAGCGAAAACCAGAACAGTCTTTGGCACTTTTAATAGCTTTTTTTCTGGAACTAAACGGTGGTCTAAACCAGACGAAAATGCAATTAAGCTTGCAGATATCATATCCATAGATCCTTTTTTTAGTGATGAGTCAGAAGAAGTCTCTAAGCTTTCTTCTAAATATAATAAAAACTACATTACCATAGACTGCCCACCTGATAGCATATTAAATAAAGGAGCCGCTGCAACAATAATATCTAAAGAATATATTGAAAATAATTACAAGGACTTAAATGAAAACGAGCTTTTCAAAAAGTATACTAGTAATACAAAGGGGTTGGTTATCTTCACCTTTGGGGCAGACAAAATACTATATGGAAGAGGTAATTACATATATGAGATTACTCCCTACCATATACAAGTTAAGAGTACCCTAGGCGCAGGTGACACTTTTAGAGCGGGGGTTCTTCATGGCATATTAAATAATTTAGATGATGAATTAACGGTTAAATTTGCTGCCTCAGTTGCTGCAAATGTATGTACTCGATTCCCCTTTGCTCTAAATCCACCTAGTCTACAAGATATATTATCCTTAATAAAATAGTGTTATTGCGGCGCAAGAATATGTGTTATATAATTAAATAAATGATTAATAAAGTGAGGGAACAATATGAATGAATTACTAACAGAGTTATTAGCCCAAGAAGAAGCATTACAGTTTACAACCTTTACTAATGAAGATGCCTTAAGCCTAGGATTAATTATAATCAATATTGCAAAAGAGAAAATAGGAAAAGGTATAGCCGTATGTATAGTAAAAGATAGTACCCCGCTATTTACCCACCTTATGGAAGGTACAACTAAAGAAAATATATATTGGCTAAATACTAAGAGCAATGTGACTATCAAATTTGCTCACAGCTCATTGTACATGGGAGAAAAGTATAAGGCTGAAGGTACAACCTTTAAAGAAGCAACTGGATTAAATACAGATGAATATCAAGGTGAAGGAGGTTCCTTCCCACTTATAATAATGGGAAAAGGGGCAGTAGGTTCAGTAACAGTTTCTGGCCTTACAGGAGAAGACGATCATAGCACTGCAGCTGAGGGAATAAGAAACTTTCTTAGTTTAAAAAAGTAGTTTATTATTTCAGCATTATAAGTCTCATTACGTTTTCTACAGCTAATTCCAGATTTTCCTTTGTGGACTTTAAGGCAACCTCCAAAGTGGTTGCTTCTTTATTTATGCAAAATACTGCACTTAAGCCCTCCGCATAAAGATTAGAGCATTCAGGACTAACCTTCCCAGCAAAAGCAATAACCGGTATGCCTTGTTTTTTTCCTTCCCTAGCAATCCCATAAATGGTCTTTCCCAAAATAGTCTGTCCATCTATACCCCCTTCCCCAGTAAATATATAATCTGCTCCCTTTATTCTATCTTTAAAACCAGAGCTTTCAATTACTACATCTATACCCCTTTTCATCCTACCCTTTAATATACCAATTATAGAAGCTCCCGTGCCACCAGCTGCACCCCCTCCTACAATTTCATTCAAATCAAGGTCTAATTGTTCATGAACCACCCTTGAAAAGTTTTCAAGAGCTTCATCTAGTTCCTTCACCAATGATAGGGATGCTCCCTTTTGAGGTCCAAAGACATAGCTTGCACCCTCATTACCCAAAAGCTTATTATTAACATCACATGCTACAATTATATCTGCTTCAAAAATTCTTTTATCCAAGTTTGTAAAATCAATTTTATGTAAATTTTTTAATGGTAGTCCACCATCATCCAGTTCATTTTTATACTTATCCAAAAACACTACTCCTAGAGCTTTTAGGATTCCAACCCCCCCATCATTTGTAGCGCTTCCTCCAAGAGTTATAATTATATTTTTTGCTTTCCTATCTAGGGCTTCCTTTATTAATTCTCCTGTTCCATAGGTGGTCAAATAGCTAGGGTCTCTTTTTGTTCTATCTACTAATGCTAAGCCTGAAGCCTCTGCCATCTCAATTACAATAGTATCTTTATAACTCCCAAATTTAGCTAAAACCTTCTCTTTAAGTGGAGAGTTAACCATCTTCTCATGAAATTCACCACTATTTGCTAGAATTATTGCCTTTAAGGTTCCTTCTCCTCCATCTGCCATAGGAAGCTCAAGGATTTCAATGTTTTTATCAACTTTTAATATTCCACTTTTCATACCTTCTGTTGCTTCTGTTGCTGTTATGCTTTCCTTAAATGAGTCAGGTGCTAAAACAATTTTCATAAAATCCTCCTAAAACTTATTATATATATTATCTTACTTTTTTTTATAATAAACAATGAAAGGATAATTATACTCAAAATATTTGAATTTAATTCTATTATTTGATTGACGTTTACACTTATTGTTGTTAACATTTACATATAATATTAATTTTAAGGGGGAATTCTGTAACATGTTAGAAAAACTTTTTCATTTGACAAAAAATAAAACTACAGTTAGGACTGAAGTTCTTGCAGGGTTGACTACTTTTATGACAATGGCTTACATATTATCAGTTAATCCAGGTATTTTATCTGCTTCAGGAATGCCATTTTCTGCTGTATTTACAGCTACTGCTCTAGCCTGCTTAATTGGTACTTTAATCATGTGTTTCGTGTCAAATTATCCTTTTGGTATGGCACCAGGTATGGGACTTAATGCTTTCTTTACTTACACAGTATGTATTTCCATGGGTATTTCTTGGAGAGTTGCATTAGCAGCATCCTTTGTTGAAGGTATCATATTTTTACTTCTTAATTTCTTTAGAGTTAGACAATTTATTATTGATAGTGTTCCCCAGTCCTTAAAAATTGCTATAAGTATTTCTATCGGTTTGTTTATAGCTTTCATAGGTTTACAAAATGGTCATATAATAATTAAGAATGCTGATACTTTAGTTCAACTTGGTAATTTAAAAGATTGGACAGTGCTGCTTGCTATATTTGGAATAATACTAATTGCAATATTATATCAAAGAAAAGTAAAAGGCTCTTTTATAATTGGAATGTTTACAGTAACAATCTTAGCCATTATATTTGGATTCGTTAAGCTACCAAGTTCTCTTGTTTCAACACCTCCAAGTTTAACTCCAGTTATTTTTGGTTTTGATTTTGGCGATATGTGGAAGGATATATTTAAAATCATACCTGTAATAATAAGTATGTTATTTATTGATGTATTTGATAGTGTTGGAACCTTAATTGGATTAGCTACAAAAGCTGGCTATCTAGATGCTAAGGGAAATGTAATCAATGCTGATAAGGTATTGACTGCGGATGCTATAGGATCTACTTTAGGTGCTTGTCTTGGTACCTCAACTCCAGTTGTTTTTATTGAATCGGCTTCAGGAATCTCTGAGGGAGGAAGAACTGGCTTAACTGGTTTAGTTATAGCAATATTATTTGGTTTATCCTTATTCTTAGCTCCAATATTTGCACTAGTCCCTGGTTATGCTACAGCTCCAGTTTTAGTTCTTGTTGGTCTTCTAATGATGGAACCAATTACTAAAATTGACTTTAGCGATTTCACAGAAGGTTTACCAGTATTTTTAACAATGATATTGACTCTACTTACCTATTCCATTACTGATGGTTTAGCTTTTGGTTTCGTTTCTTATGTTGTTATAAAGCTATTTACTGGTAAGAAAAAAGATATTCCCTTTGCAATGTATGTAGTTTCAATTCTATTTGTCATTATGTTCGTTGTAAATACATTAAGTTTTAGCTAAATTATAATAAAATAAATTACAGCTTATGCTGATACAAAGCATAAAAGAATTAAAGCAAGTATCGATTGATGCTTGCTTTGATTATATTAATAATCATTATTAAGGAGATATAATTATGCAAGCTTGGCATCAAAAAACACTACTCGACTCAGATACTCAATTAAATATATTTATTGCAGACATCTCTGAATTTCCACCACATTGGCATGAGGCAGTAGAAGTTGTCTATATATTAGATGGGAACTTAAAAATAGGTGTGAACAGCGAAATATATACTTTGAATTCTGGTGATATTCTTCTTATAAATGGAGGTGATGTCCATTATTTCCTTCCAAATTGCCTAAATGTTAAAAGAATTATATTGCACTTTGAAATGTCTTATTTTGAAGCTTTTACCACTATGGTAAAAAGCAAAAGATTTAAAGAGGTTTTGTTCAAGCCTCCCATTGAAAAAATAGAAGGCATCAATCCTCATCAGATAATTGAAAAGCAGATGCTAAATATATTTTCCGAATACAATAATAAAAATGAAGGCTATAAATTAGCTATGAAGGCAAGATTGTTTGATATTATGGTGATACTCATCAGATATATACCTACAGAAACTTATTCCTTTAATGAAATGGCCTCTCACCTAAAAAGACTGGAAAGACTGGATCAGGTATTTCAATATGTTGAAGATAACCATGATAAGAATATAACCTTAGTTGAAATTGCCTCTGTTGCTAATTTTAGTATATATCATTTTACACGTTTTTTTAAAGAAGCTACTGGGATGACTTTTGGTCAATATCTCAATAATTATAGGGTATCAAAGGCTATAGAATATTTCAGTCAAAAAGATAATTCTGTAACTGAAGTTGCATTTTTGACAGGCTTTGGTAGTATACGAACTTTCAACCGGGTATTTAAACAAGTCAAAGGCTATTCCCCCTCTGCGTTTATAAAAACAAAAATTGACTAGAAAATACTAGTGGTTTAATTATAAGGAGCAAAGCTGACTTTCGTGTTATTATGCAACCTACTAATTATGTTGCTTTCAAAATAAAACAATCTCTCCTTTACCTGTAATGGCTTATTGCAGCCATTACAGGTATTATTTTTTTATTATTTAACATATATATACATTTTTAAATGGTCTATTCTGAAACTTTTATAAATAATCTATTCATAATTGTATTTTTCCCTTGAATTAATTCGTCTAATATATTATTATTAATGTATTATAACTTATAGCGTTTGGGGTACGCTTTTTTATTCTTTTTATCTTGGCTTTTATTTGGCCAATGATATACAAGTAAAAAATATGTGAGAATAAAGAACTCTAGGGTTCAAGTTAGCAAATAGAAAGGGGTTATAAAATGACAAAATTGACTGAAGTATTTGGTTCAAATGTTTTTAACGATTCATTGATGAGGGAACGTCTTCCTAAGGCTACTTATAAAGCTTTAAAAAAGACAATAGACGATGGACTACCACTAGACCCTACTGTTGCAGAAATAGTTGCAAATGCTATGAAGGATTGGGCAATTGAGAAGGGTGCAACTCACTTTACACACTGGTTCCAACCTTTGACTGGTATTACAGCTGAAAAACACGATTCTTTCATATCACCAACAGCCGATGGAAGAGTAGTACTCGAATTTTCAGGCAAGGAATTAATTAAAGGAGAACCTGACGCTTCTTCCTTCCCCTCTGGCGGAATAAGGTCAACTTTCGAAGCAAGAGGCTATACTGCATGGGATTGTACATCACCAGCCTTCTTAAAGGATGGTTCCCTATGTATACCTACTGCCTTTTGTTCCTATACAGGTGAAGCTTTAGATAAAAAGACACCTTTGCTTCGTTCTATGGAAGCTTTGTCAAAACAAGCTATGCGTGTACTTAAAGTATTAGGAAATACCACATCTAAAAGAGTAATAACTACAGTGGGACCAGAACAGGAATATTTTCTTGTTGATAAGAAGGTCCATGATCAAAGAAAAGATTTAATATATACAGGAAGAACTTTGTTTGGAGCAATGCCTCCAAAGGGACAGGAAATGGAAGACCACTATTTTGGTGTTTTAAAAGAAAGAGTTTCTGAATATATGAAGGAAGTTGATGAAGAACTTTGGAAATTAGGGGTTGCAGCTAAAACAAAGCATAATGAAGTTGCTCCTGCACAGCATGAGCTAGCTCCAGTATTTACTAGCACTAATATTGCAACTGATCACAACCAATTAACAATGGAAATAATGAAAAAAGTAGCGCTTCGACATGATTTAGTATGCTTGCTTCATGAAAAACCTTTTGCAGGAATCAATGGTTCCGGTAAGCATAATAACTGGTCAATGGCCACAGATGATGGTCAAAATCTTTTAGAGCCAGGTAAAACTCCACACGATAATGCTCAATTTCTTATTTTCTTAACAGCTGTTGTAAAAGCCGTTGATGATTATTCTGATTTATTAAGAGTTTCTGCAGCTAATCCAGGAAATGATCATAGATTAGGTGCAAATGAAGCTCCTCCTGCAATAATATCAATATTTCTAGGAGAACAGCTTCAAGATATACTAGATCAAATCGAAAATGGTGGAGCTAATAGTTCTAAGTCAGCTAAGGATTTAAAGATAGGTGTAACCACACTTCCACCACTTCCTAAGGATGCCACTGATAGAAATAGAACCTCACCTTTTGCCTTTACTGGTAATAAGTTCGAATTTAGAATGGTTCCGTCCTCAGCATCCATTGCATCACCAAACTACACCTTAAATGCAATCGTTGCTGAAGTTTTATCAAATATTGCGGATAGACTTGAGGGAGCAAAGGATGTTACTACTGAAGTTCAGATTATATTAGCTGAAATCGTAAAGGAAAACAAGAAAATTATATACAATGGTAATGGGTATTCAGAGGGCTGGATTACTGAAGCTGAAAAGAGAGGTCTACCTAATATAAAGACCACTGTTGAATCCATTAAGGCTTTAATATCTGAAAAGAATCTTTTAGTAATGGAAAAACATGGGGTTCTAAGCAGAGTAGAAATGCATTCAAGATATGAAATATCCTTAGAGAATTATAGTAAGAGTATAAATATAGAGGCTTTAACAACTGTAGAGATTGCTAAACGTCAGATACTACCAGCAGTAATCAAATTTACTACAAGCCTTGCCACTTCAATAAATGCTATAAACTCAACTGGAGTAGCAACTGACATATCTACTCAAACAGAGTTATTAATAGAGGTTTCAGCTTTAGCTGCTTCCTTAAAGAAAAATACAACTATCTTGGAAGCTTCCATTGAGAAGGCTCTTGAATTTGAAAGTGATACCTATGAATTAGCAGCTTTCTATAGATTCGATGTATTTGAAAAAATGGCAATATTGAGAAAAGATGCTGACAAATTAGAAACCTTAGTAGATAAA
>Ga0209125_1001124_pt1 | contig 27271 bp, 24 predicted proteins | sample BarGraIncub1131A_FD_184503 | JGI IMG/M metagenome (GOLD analysis project Ga0209125, IMG submission 184503) | Arctic peat soil microbial communities from Barrow, Alaska - Barrow Graham LP Incubations 11-31A (SPAdes) (version 2) | ecosystem: Environmental > Terrestrial > Soil > Wetlands > Peat... | reverse complement strand
CCTTCGTCGACCATGTCCTCGAAGTAGATGAGCTGATGACCCCGTGCATCCTGCAACATCTTCTGGTATTCAGCCAGCGGCATGCCGAGCGACTCGGCAACTTCCTTTTCGCTAGGCGGCCGGCCGTTGCCCTGCTCCAACTGAGAGATGGCCAGCTCAATGCGGCGAAAATCTCGACGCAGACTACGCGGCAGCCAATCATTCTCGCGCAGCCCATCGAGCATGGCGCCACGCACGCGTTGGGCGGCATAGGTCTCGAATTGGGCTCCCATTCCGGACTCAAAACGGCCGATGGCATCGAGCAGGCCGATCATGCCGTTCTGGACCAGATCGTCGGCTTGGACGCTGGAAGGAAGACGGGCCATCAGGTGATAGGCGATACGCTTGACGAGCGGAGCGAAGCGCTGAACCAGCTGATCCTTGTTGAGCTGACCAGCAGCGTTATACATAAGCGTTGGGTCTATCAGGCGCGGATAGCAATCGGATCGATATGTTGGCTCAAGTGTAACAGTTGTTGTACGAATTGTTCGAGACCACCGGCCTCGTTATCGGGAGAAGGCCAGTGCAGCAGATTACTCGCTAAAGCGCGATAGGCTTTCGCTGCGGGTGCCTCTGGAAAAAGCCCGACGACGGACTGACAAAGCCGGGACGCCTGCCGCAAGTGTTCGTCAAGCGGAATGCAACCAGCATACTCCAGCCGAGCCAATCCGCGGCTGCCGGTTACGTGCGCAATATTGGTATGAATGGCCTCGGCTTCGCCGCTCCCCTTGACCCGATTAACCAGGATACGAAAGTGTTTGCGGTTATAGCCAAGACTCACTTTCTTGATCAACGCGTAGGCTTCGGTAATCGAGGCGCCGGTCGCCGAAATGACGACGACGGTATCGTGTGCGGCAAGCCCCAGCGGCGAGAAACCCAGGGGATGATCAAGCGAGGCATCGACGAGAATGACGTCGGCTGGACGCTCCATGGTGCAGATGCTTTCGAGCAAAACCTGTTGTTGCGCCACGCTCATGTGGGCCAACTCTTGCACGGCGCGCGCGGCCGGCAGGACACGTATTCCTGGCGCCACGGGCAAGATCACGTTGGCCAGGGATTTCTCGCGATTGACCACGTGGTAGAGGTCATTGCGCGCCACCGCCCCAAAGAGAGAGGCAACGTTGTCGTCGGTATTCTCGTCGAGCACCAGCACTTCCTTGCCTTGACGGGCAAGCGCTGCAGCGAGGTTAGCCACCGAAATACTTTTTCCGACGCCAATACTGCCGGCGGCAAAAGTCACAATGCGCGATTGCTCGCGGCCAAACAGCCGACGCAGACCGGCCGCTTGATCGCCGCGATACTCAGCCACGACGCCCCCCAACCGCATGGGTACCACTGCTCGCGTTGGCCATCATCAGGCCCGGTTCGATGCCGTCGAAGCGATGCGGCGAATTCTCCGGCACGTCCTTAAAGGCGCGATGCAGCAGATAAGGACGGTTCGGCAGATGCAGATCTTCCGGAACGCGCTGGCCGTTGGAGACGTAATGCAGACGCAAGCCGTGGCGCATCACCACGTCAAGCGACGTCGCCAGACTCGCCGCCTCGTCGACCTTGGTCAGGATGCACCCCGCCAGATCCGGACCGTTGTAGGCGCGCACCACGTCATCTAGCGTATCGCCACGCCCGGTCGCTGAAAGCAGCAACAGGCGCTTGACATGGCTCGCGCCGAACATGGCCACCTGCTCGCCGACTAGCCGATCACGCTGACTCATGCCCATCGTGTCCACCAGAACCATGTGTTTGTGTTGCAAATCCTGCAGGGTTTGCCGCAGATCTTCAGCGTCCTTGACCAAATGGACTGACACGCCAAGAATCCGGCCATAAATGCGCAACTGCTCGTGCGCCCCGATCCGGTAACCGTCAGTCGTTACCAGAGCCACCTTGCTGGCCCCGTGCCGCAAGACGCAACGCGCGGCAAGCTTTGCCGTTGTCGTGGTCTTGCCAACCCCGGTCGGTCCGACCAACGCGTAGATACCGCCGCGGTCGACGATGTCGTTTTCGGCAGTGATGGTCAATAGCGAGCGATCAGCACCGCCCTTGACCCAAGCCAGAGCTTGTCCGGCATCCAGTTCGTGCGGCAGATCGACGAGCAACTCGCGGGAAAATTGGGGTGAAAATCCGGCATCGAGCATCTGGCGCAAGACTTCCGTCTTCACCGGTTCGGAACGCGCGCTCTCGCCCCAGGCAAAACCGGCCAAGTGTTGCTCGACAATTCTGCGCAACGCGCGAATTTCGTCCATCACTGCGGCGGGAACCACTTCCGCCTCCGTCCGGGACGGCACGCTTTGTTGCAGTTGGGCTGACGGGCGCGGCGCATCAACCGGTGGCGCGGAACGCGGCGCAACGGGTTGCGTTGAGCCGGCCGGCGTGACCACCCGCTGTGCCTGCGGTTGAAAGGGCGGCCGAGCCGTGGTTTGAACCGGTGGCAGCGTTCGGGGCGCAGCGGTTGGGGCGGCAGACGGCGAAAGGCGGACGGTGTAATCATCGCTCGCCACCTTGGCTTCACGCGCCGGTGTTGGCACGATCATCGCCATGTCACGCGCGGCGACCGCCATGATCTCGACCCCGCCGGGAATCCCTCGATTGGACAGGATGATCGCGTCCGGTCCGAGCGTTTCCTTGACCTTGCGTAGCGCGTCACGCGCTGTCGCTGCGATGAATTTCCTGACGTTCATGCTCTACCTCCGATGATCGAGGTGACCTTGATGATTTTGCTTTCAGGCACTTCGCCGTGGGCGAGTACCTTAAGTTGAGAAATGCCACGCCGCAGGAAGCGGGAGAGCAACGTTCGAAGATTTCCGGGGACCAAGAGGACGGCAGGCAAACCAAGTTCTTCCTGCCGTTGCGCGGCGGCGACGGCCTCGCGCACCAGCGTATCGGCAAGGCCCGGTTCGATGCTGGCGTTGTCCCCACCACCGGCCACGGCCTGCACCAGAATGCGTTCGAGTTGCGGGTCGAGCGACATGACCTGCATCTCGTTCCCACTGGGATAAAGTTGCTGGACGATAGAACGCCCCAGCGCCACACGCACTTGGGCCGTCAGGGTTTCCGGATCCTGGGAACGTGGCGCGTTCTCGGCCAGCGTTTCGATGATCGTGCGCGTATCGCGGATATGGACACCTTCTTCGAGCAGGTTCTGCAGCACTTTTTGTAGAACGCCAAGCGGCAATACCTTGGGGACGAGATCTTCGACGAGCTTGGGTATTTCCTTGGCCAAATGATCGAGGAGCGCTTGCGCTTCCTGGCGGCCAAGCAATTCGGCCGCGTGCGAGAGAATCAAGTGGTTGAGGTGCGTGGCCACCACCGTACTGGCGTCGACCACCGTATAGCCATAGGCTTGCGCTTGTTCACGCAGCCCGGCATCAATCCAGACCGCCGGCAGGCCGAAAGCGGGATCTTTGGTGGCCGTACCAGCGACCTGGCCGGCGACCCGCCCTGGATTAATCGCCAGAAAATTCCCAGGGAATGCTTCGCCCTGGCCAATTTCGACGCCCTTAAGCAAAATCCGATAGGCATTGGGCTTAAGTTCCAGGTTGTCACGAATATGAACCGGTGAAACGAGAAAACCGACTTCCTGCGCAAATTTCTTGCGAATGCCGCGAATCCGCCGCAGCAATTCGCCATCCTGCGACTTGTCGACCAAAGGAATAAGGCGATAGCCAACCTCAAGCCCAAGAACGTCAAGCGGCGCCACGTCGGCCCAACTGGCTTCCTGCGATTCTGCTGCCGGCGTCGGCGCCACTGTCACCGGCATGGGTTTATCTTCTTGCGCACGCTTATTCAGATGCCAAGCCAGCGCACCAAGGCTGGAGGCAAGAAACAGGAACACCAGATTTGGCATCCCCGGAATCAGGCCGAGAAAACCGATAATCGCCGCCGTCAGACCAATGACTCGGGAATTGTTGAACAACTGGGAGACGAACTGCTGCGAAACATTCTGTTCTTCCCCAACGCGCGTCACGACCATACCTGCGGCGATCGAGATGATCAACGCGGGAATCTGCGCCACCAATCCATCGCCGATGGTTAGCAAGGTATAAAACTTCGCCGCCGTGGCGATGTCGAGATTGTGTTGCAGAACGCCGACGATCAAACCACCAATCACGTTAATCAACATGATCATGATGCCGGCCACCGCATCGCCCCGAACGAACTTTGACGCACCATCCATCGAACCGTAGAAATCAGCTTCCTGCGCGATCTCGCTGCGCCGCCTGCGCGCGTCGTCCTCGCCGATCAGACCGGCATTGAGGTCAGCATCAATTGCCATCTGTTTGCCGGGCATCGCGTCCAACGTAAAGCGTGCAGCCACTTCGGCTACCCGGCCGGCACCTTTGGTGATAACCACGAAATTGATGATGACCAGAATCAGGAAGACAATCAGGCCCACCGCGTAGTTACCGCCGACCAAGAAGTGTCCGAAGGCTTCAATCACCTTGCCGGCCGCATCCGGACCGGTATGCCCCTGGAGCAGCACGACGCGGGTCGAAGCCACGTTAAGCGACAGGCGCAGCAGCGTTGTTACCAGCAGCACAGTCGGGAAAATCGAGAACTCTAGGGGCTTCACGACATTCATCGCGACCAGCATGACGATGACCGAGATCGCGATGTTGAAGGTAAACAAAAGATCCAGCGCAAACGGTGGCAAAGGCAGCACCATCATGGCCAGAATCAGCAAAATCAGGACCGGGCCAGTCATCTGGCGTACGTTCAGCCGGCCAAAGATATTCTGCAAGGTGATCGTCGTGTTAGCCATTGACCACCTCCGGGACGAGTTCGGCCGGAACGGCTATCTCGCGCGGCGGGGTTGGATAATTACCGCCGACCTGGCGCCAGTTGCTCAGCTGATAAACATAGGCCAACACCTCGGCCACCGCCGCATAGAGCGCGGCAGGGATTTCCTGATCAAGTTCGGTGTACTTGTAAAGCGCGCGCGCCAAAGGCGGTGCTTCGAGCATCGGCACCCCATTCTCGGCACCAATCTCGCGAATTTTCAAGGCCACGTCGCCGCGCCCCTTGGCAACGACTTTGGGTGCCCCCATACCGCTCTTGTAGGCCAGCGCGACGGCAAAGTGCGTCGGATTAGTGACGATCACGTCCGCAGTAGGAACCGCACCCATCATTCGTTTGCGCGCCGCCTCCCGCTGCAGGGCGCGGATACGCCCCTTGACCTGTGGATCACCTTCCATCTCCTTGCCTTCCTGCTTGAGTTCCTCTTTCGACATTTTCAGTTTGTCGTGGTACTGCCAGAGCTGGAAGGGAACGTCGGCGGCGACAATCAAGAGCATCGTCGCAACCAGGGCGAGAAAACCAGAATTGACCATATGCCCGGCGCTGGCCAAACCCACTTCCAGCGGCTGCCCAAAAAGGCTGAACATCTCGTTGCGGTCACTCCACATCACCCATACCGCCACACCGCCAAGCAAAAGTGCCTTGGCAATCGCCTTCACCATCTCAACCAGCCCTGACAACGAAACCAGTCGCCCAAGGCCTTTGATCGGGTCGAGGCGCGACAGGTCAGGCATCAAGGCGCTCGGCGCAAAAATCCAGGCACCAAGGAGAAACGGGGAGATCAGCGCGGCCACGATGAGCGCCAGCAGAAAGGGAGAAAAAGCCAGGAAGGCTTCGAAAGCCAGTTCGCCAAACCGAACCAGCATCAATTGCGGCTCGCGCACCAATTGCGGGTCGACGATTAAGCCATGACGAAGGAGTGCGGCCATGCGCTGTACTAACCATGGCCCCATAAACCAGAAAGCACCTGCGGCAACCAGAAGAACGAGGAAAGCGCCGAGCTCACGAGAATGGGGAACCTGCCCCTCCTCGCGCGCCTGCTCGATACGTCTGCCTGACGCAGGCTCTGTTCGTTCGAGATCGCTTTCTTCGGCCATAACCGGCTTCCAGTGTATTAGCGGCCATTATAGGAAAAAACCATAAAAAAGAAAGAGGTATGGGATCTTTTTTATACTGATTCTCGAATAGTAGCAAAGGCGCAACACTTGTCGCAGGCGTGCAAATAGAAGCAGGGGGCCGAGGCCCCCTGCTTAAGCGATTGATTAACCGACGTTTATGCGGAGGCTTCCAAGGCGGGCACACGCCCCGTTCGCGAATCCGTCTCGATATGTGAAGTCAGGTCGGAGAGCAACTCTTTCATATCGAGAATCAAGACAATCTGTCCATTGGAAAGCGTCGTGACGCCAGCGACGCCGCGCGGACGAAAATCGTCCAGCGACTTGATCACCGCATCATCGCGGCCGGCAAAGCTATCGACCGACAGGATGAAGCTCCGATCGGCAGCCTGCATCAGTACGCCATACTCGGGAGGCTTCAATTGCGGCCAACCGAGCAGACGGGACAGAGCGATCACCGGCAAAATCTCGCCACGGACGACCAGCGTTTCTTTGGCACCCACCTCCTGCATCTTCTCTTTTTCGATCGGCAGGATTTCGCGCACCATCGACAAGGGCAAGGCAAACGGCTGATCGCCAAGCAGAACCAGGAGAACAGGCAAGATCGCCAGGGTCAAAGGGAGGGAAATAATGAATACCGAACCCTTGGCTGGCTCGGAACGAATCTCGATCGAGCCATTGAGCTTTTGGATGTTTGTCTTGACCACATCCATACCGACGCCACGACCCGACACGGCCGAGGCCTTATCCATCGTCGAGAAGCCCGGCAAAAAGATCAAATTGAGGCTCTGCCGCTCATCCAGCGTATTGGCTTCTTCCTCACTGATGATGTTCTTTTCGATAGCCTTGGCACGAATGCGTTCAGCGCTCATGCCGCGACCGTCATCGGCAATGATCAGCACGATGTGATCGCCCTCCTGGCGCGCTTCGAGGCGAACAACGCTCTTGGCCGGCTTGCCAGCCGCCTCACGCTCATGCGGCGACTCGACGCCATGGTCAACGGCATTACGGATTAGATGGATCAGCGGATCGGCCAGATCCTCAATCATCGTCTTATCGACCTCGGTCTCTTCGCCGATAAGCGCCAACTCGACGTCCTTGCCCAACTGCCGCGCCAGGTCGCGGGCAATCCGCGGGTATTTCTGGAACAAGCGACCGATCGGCTGCATCCGCGTCTTCATCACGGAGTTCTGCAAGTCGGAAACCAGCAAATCAAGCTGACTGACCGCCTGATCAAGCGCATGCAAGGTTTCGGCATCCGTCTTGCCGGCAAGAATATCGGCACGCAGACTGGTCAAACGATTCTTGGTCAGGCCGATTTCGCCGGAGAGGTTGAGCACCTGATCAAGACGGGAGGTGTCGACGCGAATCGTGTTCTCCCTGACCACGGCCCGCTCTTCGGCACGACGGCCGGCAGGCGCGCCTGACACGACAGCCGCGGGCTTGTCAGCGGTACGACGACCTTCCGGCGGAAAATGTGGCTGCAGCTGCGCCACCTCGGCAGCGGTGATCACCTCGCCCGGAGGAGCCTGTGGCACGTCCGGGGTAGCCTGCCCCGTCACTGATTGGTGCAGAGCCTGCCAATCCGGGCCATCGCCCACGGCTGCGGCGTGCGGCGCGGCAGTCTGGGGAGCGGGCTTGGGCTCTGCTTCTGGCGCCGCGGCAGACTTTCCCTCGAGCGCTGAGCGCAAAGCCTCGAGCACCTCGGGCGACGCAGCGCGCGGTTGCGTCCCCTGCGAGAGTTCGCCAAACATTTCGCGAACGCCCTTGGTCGCCGCCATGATGGTATCCATCAACTCCAGCGTCAGCGTCATTTGGGCATTACGCAGCTTATCGAACAGGCTCTCTGTCAGGTGGCACAGCGTGACCAGTTCGCTGGCATTAAGAAAGCCCGCCCCACCCTTGATGGTATGAAACCCGCGAAAAATATCATTGAGCAACCGATGATCGTCCGGCATCTTCTCCAGATCGACGAGTTTGTTGTCAACGTCTGACAGGAGGTCGCTGGCTTCCTGCAGGAAATCCTGAAGCAGGTCTTCCATCCCGGCAAAATCACTCATGCTGCCCCCTTAGAATCCCAGGCTATCGAGCAGGTCATCGACCTGCTGCTGACTTCCAACCACATCGGTTCTCCCTTGGGCGTTAACCACCGGCCCATTGAGCAAGCTCTTGACCGACTCCGTACGCCGCTCGCCTGGCATGGCTTCAATGAGCACGCCCATCAGTTGCGATTCCAACGCCTGAGCCACACCGATAATTTTCTTGATTACCTGCCCGGTCAGATCCTGAAAATCCTGCGCCATCATGATTTCAAGCAATTGCTCCTTCGTGGCACCGGTCTTCTGGGGGATGCCCTGCTTGAGAAAGGCGCGCGTCTCCGTGGCGAGCTGCTTGAATTCCTCAACCCCCATCTGATTGGCGAACAGCGCATCCCATTTTGCCCCGAGCGCCTTGGCGCCGCCTTCAAGCTCATCCTGCAGCGGGTTGGCGATGTCGGTCGCGTTAAGTACGCGACAAGCCGCCTGCTCGGTCAGATTGGCGATATAGGCCAAACGATCCTTGGCGTCGGGCAGTGCCGAAACCGTCTCTTCGACAAGCTTGTCGTACCCCAGCTCGCACAGGGTATCGTGCAACTGTCGCGCCATCACGCCAACGCGCTGGAACACCTTGCCCTGCCCGGACCACTCTTCGCCGACATCGACCGACGCGCCCATTTCCCTTGCCGCTATCGCAGGCTGTTGGCACGCGACCGAATCGAACAAGGCCTGCAACTCATCAGAATCATCAGCCGTGGCGCCTCCGGTCCGTACGGGTTCTGCCGGCGCGGCGGAAACCTGGCTGGGCACTGACCCCTGAGCAGCAGATGCACCGACACCCGTAGCGATGCTATCGAAAAGCGCTTCGAGGTCGCTTGAATCGCCGGACATATTGGGGTCGCTCATTTCAGACCCCCATCCTGTCGAAGATCTTCTGCAACTTTTCGGCAAGGGTCGCGGCCGTAAAAGGCTTGACGATATAACCGCTCGCGCCGGCCTGTGCTGCGGCAATGATATTTTCTTTTTTCGCTTCGGCCGTAATCATCATGACGGGAAGATGCTTCAGCGTAGGCGCCGTCCGAATGGCCTGGAGCAGCTGAAGGCCATCCATATTCGGCATATTCCAGTCAGTTACCACAAATTCAAACCCGCCATTTTGCAGCTTCTGTAGCGCGATCGCGCCATCCTCCGCCTCATCAACGTTGGTAAAACCCAACTCCTTGAGCAAATTACGAACGATTCGGCGCATCGTCGAAAAATCGTCGACTACCAGAATCCGCATTTTTGGATCAGCCATTCTCTACCCCAGTTTGTTCTTATCGCTCAAGCATCGGACGCAGGGTGTCCGCAAGGATTTCAGCATCAAATTTCGCAACATATCCGTCAACCCCGACGGCCTTACCCATTGCCCGATTCGCTTCGGAGGACAACGAGGAATGCATAACAACGGGGATTCCGTCAAAGCGACTGTCACTCTTGATATTCTTGGTCAACACATAGCCGTCCATTTCCGGCATTTCGGCATCAGCGAGAATCATGCGAATTTCGTCGCGCACCGAGCGCCCGGTTTGCTGCGCATGCGCTGCAATCGCTTGCAGCCGCGTCCAAGCTTCTGCGCCATTGTTGGCATGTTTGTGTTTGACGCCAAGCTTGTCCAGCACTTCGGCGATCTTGCGCCGCGCAACGACCGAGTCATCAACGAAAAATACGCTGACGTCCTCACTCACATGCGCCGGAGCAATATCGACAATGATGGCCTCGCCGAAGGCATTCGCGAGAATCTGCTCAACATCGAGAATAGAAACCAGATGTCCATTGTCCAATTCGATGACGGCTGTAATCAGGCCTTGATTCGCCGCCAGAACAGTTTCCGGCGCTTTTACCTTTTCCCAGTCGACCCGGATGATGCGATCGACCTCGTCTACCAGGAAGCCCAAGGTACGCTGCGAATACTCGGCCACCATCATGGTCTTGCCACGGCCCGGTGGCTCATTGTGATGATCAAGGAAGGAGACCAGCGACAAAACCGGAATGACATTGCCACGCAGAGAAACCAAGCCCTCCACGCCACGCGGCATGTTCGGCGTTTTAGTGATGTGCGGCGTACGCCCGACCTCGCGCACCTTGAACACATTGATTCCGAAGGTCTCCCGCGTGCCCAAGGAGAACAGCAGAATCTCCATCTTGTTGGAGCCGGCAAGCCGAGTTCGCGCGTCAACGCCTTCGAGCAGATTTTTCTTTTCCGCCATATCCATCGTCATTGCTCCAACGAGATCACTGCATTAGGTGAGTTGCGGAATCGGTGGTGTGGCTCCCAGCAGACGCGCCAGAGTTTCCGACAGGCGTTGAGGCTCAAACTTGGCCACGTACTCGTCAACACCAACCGACTGACCGAGTTGCTGATTAGACATCCCCGATAGCGAGGAATGCATGATCACGGGAATACCAGCAAATCGCGGATCGCTCTTGATCTTCTTAGTCAGAATGTAACCATCCATTTCCGGCATTTCGACATCGGTCAGGACCAGACTGATCATTTCGCTCGCCTTGCGACCAATCGACTGCGCATAGCTCGCCATTTTTTCGAGTTCGTCCCATGCCTCGCGACCGTTGATCGCCGCAACGAACTTGACCCCCATCGCTTGCAGGGTGCGTTCAATCTGTTTGCGTGCAACAACCGAGTCGTCAGCAAAAAACACCGTTAATTCCGGCCGTTCGAGCGGCTTGATACTGCGATAGACGAGATCATCGTCGTAATTCGTCGTCTCGGACAACACCTTCTCGACATCCATCATCATGACCAACCGGCCATCGGCCAACTCGGTCACGGCGGTTACCAACCCCCCCATCTCGGCCATTAGCATATCCGGCGGTACACGCATTTGGCTCCAGTCGAGGCGAAGGATCGTATCGACCCCATCGACCAAGAAGCCCTGCGTATGACCGGCGTATTCGGTAACAATCATGATCTCGCGCGGCGTGTCGGTCTGCACCCCGGCATAACGAGCAAGATCTACAACGGGAACGAGCACGCCGCGCAGGCTGACCATTCCTTCAACGGCCGCGGGCATCTCCGGCGCCGACGTAATCGGTGGCGTTCGCATCACTTCGCGCACTTTGAAAACGTTGATGCCGAAAGTCTCACGTCGCCCCGTTCGGGAATCCAGGCCCAGCGAGAACAGCAAAATCTCCAGCTTGTTAGTACCGGCCAGTTTGGTACGGGCATCAATACTTTTGAGCAACTCTGACATGCCTGAACTTCCTTTTAGGAGTGCGGCCCGGTAGAGGGGCTTATCAAAAACATTCTAATCGAACAATGGCGGCCACGCCACGCCTTATTCTCCAGTACTCAGGCCGCATCAGACCTCGGTTTTGTAACCGATGCGGAACCCTCCCCAATGCCGGCCCTGAACGTAGACCGGCGCCGAGATGTCATGCATGATCTCACCGGTATCGCGTCGATAAGTCTGCAACAAGAACGGCTGCTCATGTTCTCCACAGCGCTTGCCGACCGGATCATCGAAGACCCGCTTCGTGCGGTTATTGACGAAATCCACTTTTTCATCACCGCTTAGCGGCTGCGAAAAGCGACGATTATGGGTCGGCACATAGCCTCGACGATCGGTACAAATCGCATAGACCAGCCATTTGTTCTGATCGACGAGTTGTTCCTGCAAGGGCGTCAGCGCCTGATCGGTAAAATCGTCGAAGCGAGTCTTGAATTTCTGCGGTGTCGTATTTGGAATTGGCTGATACTTGACGTCGAAAAGATCATCGAGCTTCACCCGCCCGGAATCAACCGCCTTGTCGAGAATCTGGCCAACGGCCTGCGCGGCGCGATTAACGATTTCCGGCATCCTGGCGTGCGTGGCAACCGCCTGGTCGCCGGCGGGACCGAGCTTGAAGACATTACCAATCTCCTTGAGATTGGTCGCCAGGTACTCCAACTGATTTGCCTCGCTAAGCGCCTTCTCCGCCGCAGCGCTGTTGGTCTCAGCCATTGCCATGATTTGGTGCACGTGCTCGGCAATATCATGCCCGCTTCGACTCTGTTGGGCGACCGCGGTCGCAATGGCGTCAACTTTTTCCATCGTATCGCGGGCACCGCTATGGATCCGCTCGAGCGAAGAGGCTGCCTGCTGAGCTAAGGCGGCGCCATTCTTGGCTTGACCGCTACCGGCCTCAATACTGACGATCGCACTCTGCGTCTCGCCTTGAATGGCGCCAATCATCTGGCTGATTTCGCGGGTCGCCTGAGCAGTCCGTTCGGCGAGCTTGCGCACCTCGTCGGCCACCACGGCAAAACCTCGCCCCTGCTCCCCTGCCCGCGCCGCCTCGATGGCTGCATTGAGCGCCAGCAGATTGGTCTGATCGGCAATTTCGCGAATGGTCTGCACGATCCCGCTGATCGCCGTCGAACGCTCGCCAAGTGCGTATACCACCTGCGCTGACTGGGTCACCGAACTGGCAATTCTTTCCATTTCGGCAGAAGCGTTGTAGGCAATCTTCATCCCTTCCTCCGAAAGACCACTCGAGGCCTCAGAGATACTCGCTGTTTCTGTTGCATTGTGGCTGACCTGATTCATATTCTCAGTTAGCTGAGTCATTGCACTGGCGGTGGCCAGGGCGGCGTCGCGCTGCTGATTCGACCCGGCAGCGACATGATTGGCTTCGCCGATCAGTTGCTGGGAGGCGCGGGCGACTTCGACGGAGTTGAAAAAAACCTTGCCGATGATTGTCTGAAAGCTCTCGATCAACTTGTTGAATTCTGCGGCCGTTGCGGCAACCTCGTCCCGCCCGGCGACCACGGCACGCTTGGTCAGATCGCCGTCCATATACATGCAACTGATCGCTCCTCGCAGTGTATTCAAGCGGCGCACCAGACTGCGCTCAACAAAGGCGCAGAGGACGCAGGCAACCACCACCAGAAGGCCGCAAGCGATGCTCCAGCCCAGCACGTCGCCAGCAAAAAAACTCACGGCCAACCAAGCCGCCAGCACCGCCACGGCCACTTGCAGCAACGTTGCAGCACGAAGCTTCCACGCCACACTACCCATTGATCGTCTCCGTTATCGTTATCTTTTACGTCGTCGGCAGACCAGTCCACGGCCCAAACCGGCATCACTTTAGCTTTTTCGAATGAATATCACTGGAACAATTGCAAGAAGTTCGCCGAAACTCTTCATTCCGGGGATCGGACAGCATGTCGCCTTGCGTCAGATCACGCCGCGCCAAACCACGCACAGTCGAGATCAGGATTACGCAGGCAGCCCGCCTTTTGTCTCTCTGGGCGGGCGGCGAGCAAGTTCATACACAGTTTTCCCGGTTGACCTGAACAGATCAGCCGCGTGGAGAAAACTTTCCGAATGGCCCGCAAAAAGCAGACCGCCATCATGCAGGAGCGGGGCGAAGCGCGACAGAATCTTGTCCTGCGTTGGTCTGTCGAAATAGATCATCACGTTGCGACAGAAAATCACATCCAGGGGGCCACGCACGGGCCAATTCGGTTCCAATAGATTAAGGCGTTGAAAGGTAATCAGACGACGCAGTTCGGGGCGGACAGCGACGACCCCCTCCTGCGCGCCCGCGCCTTTGAGGAAGAAACGCTTGACGCGCTCGGGCGAGAGCTTCTCCACCCGATCAAGCGGATAAATCCCTTTGTCGGCCGTCGCCAGCACATTGGTATCGAGGTCAGAGGCCATGATTGAAACCGGCGCATTGAAGTTCCCGAAGGTCTCTACCACGGTCATCGCGATACTGTAGGGTTCCTCGCCCGTCGAGGCGGCGGAACACCAGATCCTGATCGGCGAGCGCCCCTGCAATGTCCGCAAATAGTCTGCGAGAAGCGGAAAGTGATGTGGCTCACGAAAAAACGAGGTGAGATTTGTGGTCAAGGAATTGACGAATTTTTCCCACTCGCCATTGTCGCCCTTCTCGAGAAAAGCCAAATAATCGGCAAAAGACTTTAGCCCGGTAGCGCGCAGTCGGCGCGAAAGGCGACTGTAAACCATGTCCTGCTTGACGGCGGAAAGGGAGATCCCGGCGTGCTGGTAGATCAGTTTTCGCACTCGCTCAAAATCAGCCAATGTAAAAGAGAACTCGCGGTCGCCCACATCTCGGGGTAACGGGATGCTAAAGGTACGCTTCTGCTCGATCATTACCTGGCCTCAACCTTCAACGCCCTCAACAAGAGCAGTTCGCCCATCGTACGCCCAACGGCCCCAGTCGCCTGTTTCCGATTTCACTTTGCCTGCGGAATCGGAATCCGTCCGTTAATCTCTTTTTCTTGGCCGCACCGGCGCTGCACGTGGACAATCCTTGGAGCGTACGCTCTTCAGCGACTGGCTGGATGTTGCCCGCCTTGCGGCAGGTCATGCATCGCCCCCTGGTTCAGGGCTTGGCTGGCGTCTTAGGTCCTTCGGCGTCCACGCTTTCCTTCCCAACGTCAACCGAAGCATCCTTAGCATCCTCTTGTAACAGCGCCTCCTCGGTTCGTTTGTTCAAGACCACGATGCTGATCCGTCGATTAACCGAACTCAAAGGGTCGTTCTTGTCGAACAACACGGTCGACGCCTGCCCAACGACGCGCAACACTTTGCGTTCGTCCATCCCGCCGGTAATCATTTCGCGCCGGGACGAATTCGCGCGGTTGGCGGAGAGCTCCCAATTCGAGAATCCTTTGTCGCCACCGCCAAATTGCGCCGCATCGGTATGGCCTGAAAGACTGATCTTGTTTGGGACGGTGTTGAGCGCCTTGCCAATCTCGCGCAGAATAATCTTCGTATAGGGTTTGAGATCGGCACTGCTCAAGTCGAACATCGGCCGGTTTTGTTCGTCGACGATCTGAATACGCAAACCCTCGCTGGTAATATCGATCAGCAGCTGATTCTTGAACTGCTTGAGCGCGGGATTACTGTCGATCAGTTTCTCGATATTTTCCTTGAGTTCACCAAGGACGGCCTTTTCGCGCCGCTCGAATTCCTTGCGCAACGCCTCGGCGTTGGTTTCCTTGAGGTTAAGCGTTTTCTTCGTCGACTCAAGATCCCCATTCTTGACTTGTCCCGAACTGCGCGATAGATCCTTACCCCCGCCCATCAGCACACTTGAGCTGTCGCCCGTTCCGGAACCGCCTTGCGAAGCGATCTTCAACGGATTCAGAAAATAGTTCGCGATGCCCTGGAGGTCACCTTTCGCTGTTGAGCCGAGCAACCACATCAGCAAAAAGAAGGCCATCATCGCCGTCACGAAGTCGGCGTAAGCCAGCTTCCAGGCGCCCCCGTGATGGCCGCCGGCGACCTTCTTGATGCGCTTGATGACTATCGGGCGTACGTCTTCGCTCATGCAGTTTCCTTGATCGGCGAGCAGCGCACGATTACTTTCCCTTGCGGCTCTTTAGCTCTTCTTCAAGTTCCAGGAAGGTCGGACGCACGCTAGAAAAAAGCACCTTGCGACCGAACTCAACCGCCACCTGGGGCGCGTAACCGGACATTGAAGCGAGCAGCACGACCTTGATCACTTGATAGATCTTCGCCCCCTCGTCGGCCTTTTGCTCGAGCAAACTGGCCACCGGCGCGACGAAGCCGTAGGCAATGAGAATACCGAGAAAGGTCCCAACCAAGGCACCACCGATCATTTTCCCCAGCACGGCCGGCGGTTCGCCGACTGAACCCATGACGTTCACCACGCCCATCACCGCAACAACAATACCGAAAGCCGGAACACCATCGGCCATCTTGGCCATCGCGTGGCCAGGCACCTCCACTTCATGATGGTGTGTCTCGATTTCGACATCCATCAGGTTCTCGATCTCAAGGGCGTTAAGATTGCCGCCGACCATCATACGAAGATAGTCGGTGATGAACTCCATCACGTGGTGATCGTTGGCGAGCGTCGGGTACTTGCCAAAAATCGGACTCTGTTCAGGGCTCTCGACGTCGCTCTCGATCGACATCAGCCCCTCCTTACGTACTTTGGCCAGCACTTCAAAAAGCAGGGCAAGCAAATCGATGTAAAGCGCCTTGGTGAATTTCGACCCTTTGAAGAGACTAGGCAATGCACCGACTGTCGATTTAATGACTTTCGAATCGTTCCCGGCAATGAAAGCGCCGATGGTTAGACCAATGAGGGCAACATACTCAAGGGGAACCCACAATGCCACCAAGCTGCCGTGAACCGAATAGGTCCCCAGCGCTGCTGCGAGAAGAATGACGTAACCGACAATCAGGAACATTCTGACACCCCTGTCATGCCCCGTAGAATTGGCGCGGGCAGCTGAATATTATTATTCAGGCGCATTGTAGCCAGATGCCAACCGGCAGGGCAAAAAAACTGCCAGAAAAAGCCCTTTGAACGCGCTGAACGAAGCTCTGCCAACTGCGTTGAGATCGTTTAAACTCGCACGATGAGTGACTCCCCAACGACACGAGTATCAGCATGAACTACTGCAACCACTGCGGAGCGCGGGTCACCCTCTCGATCCCAAAAGGCGACAACTTACCGCGCCACGTCTGCGTTCAGTGCGGGACAATTCATTATCTCAACCCGAAGCTGGTCGTCGGCTGCATCGCCGAGTGGGGAGACCAGATCCTGCTTTGTCGCCGTGCCATTGAGCCGCGCCACGGTCTCTGGACACTGCCTGCCGGCTTCATGGAAAACGGCGAATCGACCGCGCAAGCAGCCATGCGGGAAACAAGAGAGGAAGCTTGCGCACGGATCGAGATAGGAGAGCTCTTTTCGCTGGTTAACGTGCCATATATCAACCAGGTCCACCTCTTCTACCGCGCACAACTCCTAGATCTTGGGTTTGGCGCAGGAGAGGAAAGTTTGGAAACGGCGCTCTTCTCTGAAGCGAATCTTCCTTGGCACGATCTCGCCTTTCGCAGCGTTACGCTCTGCCTTAAGGCCTACTTCGCCGACCGCGCGGCGGGCCATTTCACTTTTCACGAAGATGATCTGGCGCCTCTTGCAGCGTACTAATGCTAACCGCCAATGCCACCGAACCTCCCCTCCTCGCTCGCGAGCTAAAGCCGGATAGGGCTTGAAGTGGCGCACGGCGATCGCCAGCAACAACCGATACTGGCGTAACTCGTCGCCGCTGACGCCCTCGCGCAAGATTAACGAAGCACGCCTTGCCCCATTCACAACAGCCGAAACGGATGGCGAATCGAGCACGCTTTCCAGAAGTGCCGATTGCGCCGAATGCGCGGCGAGCGTTGGAACTGAAAACGCCTGTTCGAAAACAAACTGCCTGGCGCCGATTCGCCAAGGCAAAATGACGCACCTTACCGAGCGTCGCCAACCCCATTGATGTAAATGCGCTGTCTCGCTTCGTTGCACGTCTGCCGCCGACCACGAGATGTGGCACCCCACGAGGCCTGTTCAGAGGCACGGAGAACGCGCTGGCACGGCTCAATTTTGGCAGTCCATGATCACGTCAAAGGCCACAACAGATGCCCGAGCGACCAGTCGAACCTTGACCGAGGCCTGCGAAGAAGCTGCAAGGATACGGCGCGACCATACTGCCCCGCCGCCTTGGAAAGCGTGAATGGCTCTGTTATTCTTCAGTAGGCTGTTGATTCAGTGGAAAGTGAAGCATTAACTGTACAACAAGCAACATGCACTGCGTTCGGGTAGAGCGAGGGATTTTTGAACACGACCGATTTTCCGGTGATAGAAAGCAGACGACCGCTGATTCTAGCGGTCGACGTCACCGGCGCGCCCCACGGATGGATCTCTTGGCAAAGCGCACTCAGTTATCAAGCCACAGGGCGCGTCGACCGGGGGTTGGGTGAATTTCTTTTTACTTTCCACGGCGGCTTGTCACGCCTGACGGGAGCGCGCTCCGAACTTACGATCAGCAGCATTCTCGCCTTATGTGGCCGTAACCCGCGCGGGTGGGAGCCACACCCTCCGTCGCTCAGCAATGAACTACTCTTTCAACGCGATCATCATTTGTGCTGCTATTGTGGCGCACTCAAACATCCACGCGCCCTGACGCGCGATCACGTCACACCGCTGTCGCACGGCGGGCGCGATGTTTGGAAAAACGTGGTCACCGCGTGTAAACCCTGCAACCAACGAAAAGGCGCTATGAGTCCGGAACGGGCGGGGATGTTGATGTTCTACGTCCCCTATGTCCCTTCGCTATACGAGGGTCTCATTCTGCGCAACCGCCGCATCCTTGCCGATCAGATGGAATTTTTGGTCAGCCTGCTGCCCAGAACTTCGCGACTGGTCACAACAACCGAAAACTAAACGTTTGGTCTTAGCGCCAACTCGCTCAGCAAACGATGTAATCGTCGCTGCCTTTGTCATCACCGGACAAACGCTGCCCAAAGCGCCCAAAACCGCGTGACAAAAGACAAAACGCTCCCGCCGTCTAGGCAGCGGGAGCGTCCAACATTACCGAAACACTACTTTTTCTGTTCTTCTTCGTGCATCTTCTTGACGAAGTAGCGTGCGTACCACACGGCCATCCCCACCGTCGCGACGATCACGACCAAGCTGAAGCGCCCATAATCGCTGTTAAATAGCAATTCCCAAGCCATAACTCACCTCCCTTTGTTATCAGAATGAACATCGGAACCCCCTACTGCTTTCACTGTGGCGGGTAGCCGCAGTGTTGACTGCTTTTCAATGTTCCAGTCGCCAACGAGTCGCCATTCTCCCTTAGCGCTCTCCAGAGCGACATGCCAGCGACCGTTCAACGGGGCACTGAGCTTGCCCGAATAAAAGCCCGTACCATCGGCATGCAAGGCAACATGCTGATCAAGCCCACCCCGTGTCGGATGAGCAATATGCAAGGTGAGTTCAGATGGCAGAATAACGCCTTCCTTGCCGCGCAGAAACACCCGGATCAGGGTTCCTTCGCCGCCCTGCACAAGTTCGGCCTGCAAGCCAAGGTCACCGGCATGTTGATCGCGTTCGACGCGTTGATTAACCGCTAGTCCCTGCTTGTAATAATCGTCCTCAACCAACGCATCACTGGTGGTGACCGCCAGATAGGTTGTAAAGACCCCGGCGATAATCACCGTGGCGGGACCCGCCATCAGGAGCCAAGGCCAAGGTTCGCGATACCAGGGTTGAGCGGGAGTAGTCATTGTCTGATTCATGGCAGAAAGAAGGAGGCTTTCTCGCGAACAACGATTTTTTCGTGGTTCTGCGCTTTGATTTCAAAAAGAATCGGCTTAGAACCCTTGTTACCGGTATCGCCATCGACGCGCGCGGCCAGCAACACGGCTCGGCCCGAGGCGGCTGGCACGTAAACAATCCGTTCACCGACGATATCAATCCCGTCAATACCGCTGACGCTAATCGCATAGCGATGGGGCGATTCGTCGGTATTCATAATCTGCAGGGTATAGACATTCTCGATTCGTCCATCATCCGTCTCGCGGGCTAATGTTGAACGATCACGGATAATATCGACTTTCAGCGGGATACGGACCGCCAGACTCCACGCCGCGGCAATAATGATTGCCATCAGGATGGTCGTATACAGGATGGTCCGTGGCCGCATGAGATGGAGCAAAATATCGCGTGGCGAATAATGCTTGCTCAGCGCACTTTCAGTCGAGTAGCGAACCAGGCCACGCGGCGAGCCGACCTTGTCCATCACCTCATCGCAGGCGTCAATACAAGCCGCGCAGGCGATGCACTCGTACTGCATGCCGTTGCGAATATCGATGCCGGTCGGACAAACCTGGACGCAGATCCCACAATCAACGCAATCGCCAGTTTTCTGCGCGACGCGATCCACCGCCTTCTTGCGTGCGCCGCGCGGCTCACCGCGCTCGGGATCGTATGTAATGATCAGGGTATCCGGATCGAACATCACCCCCTGAAAGCGGGCATACGGGCACATGTATTTGCAGACCTGCTCGCGCATGAAGCCGGCCATCATGTAAAGAAATGCCGCGTAAAAGAATATCCAGAAAAACTCCCACGAACCCAACTGGAAGTGCAGTGAAGAACCAAAGAGCTCCTTGATCGGCGTGAAATAGCCAACGAAAGTGAAGCCGGTCCACAGCGCCACAAGTAACCACAGGCTATGCTTCACAAGCTTTCGCCAAAACTTGTGCATCGTCATTGGCTGTGCATCGAGTTTCATGCGCACTGGGCGTTCGCCCTCGATCTTGGTCTCAATCCACATCAAGATTTCGCTGTAGACGGTCTGCGGACAAGCATAGCCGCAGAACAAACGCCCGCCGACCGCGGTCACGAGGAACAGTCCGTAAGCGGAAACGACCAAGAGGATGGAGAGATAGATGACATCCTGCGGCCAGAAGACCATGCCAAAGATGTAAAACTTGCGCTCAACCAGATGAAATAGAACGGCCTGGCGACCGTTCCAGTCAATCCAGCACAGGCCATAGAACAAAGCCTGCGTAAAGAAAACCAGCCCCCACCGCCAGTTATTGAAAAGCCCGGAAACGCTACGCGCGTAAATCGTCTTGTGTTTCTCGTAGAGCCCGTCGGTACCGAGGGGAATCAGCTTGCCGGTATGCGCGGCGGCTTGGTTCATGATAGTGGGTCCTAAGCTATTTCAGAATCACACGAAGCGCCCATGTTGCCAGCTGCCGTGCATGTGATTTTGAGACAGATCAGTTTGAAGCGCTGCCCAAGCGGCGCTCCGAAGAAAAATGGAGCGGCTCACGCCGCTCCATTCGTTGCATCGATTACTTCTTCTCTGCGCCGTTACTCAGACTGTAGACATAAGCGGCGAGCAAATGCACCTTGGCCTCACCCAGGAAATCCTTCCAAGCTGGCATTTGGTTGGTACGCCCCTTGGTGATGGTTTCCACAATGGTTGCTTCGGAGCTGCCATAGAGCCAGACCTTGTCCGTCAGGTTCACCGAACCAACTGCGATCATCCCCTTGGCGTCCGCACCATGACAAGCGGTACATCCGACCGAGTTAAAGGCTTCCTGGCCCTTGGCCGCACGCGCCGGATCCGTCGGCAAACCGGACAAGGAACGCACATAGTTGGCCAGATCCTTGATCGTTTCCGCACCCAGCTGCACATGCGGCGGCATAACGCCCATGCGTCCGTTCAGGATGGTTTCCTCGATCTGCGCAGGTTCGCCACCCCACTGCCAATCGTTGTTGGCAAGATTCGGGAAGCCCTTGGAACCCCGCGCATCAGCCCCGTGACACTGCATGCAGTAGGTCAGGAACATGCGCTTGCCCATTTCGTTGGCCTCCTTGTCCGCGGCGACGGCCTTGATGTCCATTTTCAGGTACTTGTCAAACAAGGGTTTGACTTGAGCATCCACCTTTGCCACTTCCGCCTTGTGCTGACCAGCAGAAGTCCAGCCAAGGAGGCCCTTGAACGAACCGAGCCCTGGAAACAACGCCAGATAAACAAGGGCAAAGACAATGGTGATATAAAACAACCAACTCCACCACTTGGGCAAGGGATTGTTGTATTCCTCAAGCGTCTCGTCCCAAACATGCCCCATGCTCTTCCCTGGAGTCACCTGCCCCCGGCTCTGATCGAAGAGCAGGGCCGCACAGGCAAGAATACTTGCCAGCACGATGACAACCACATACATGTTCCAAAAATCATTCACAAAATCGCTCATGATGCTTTCCTTTTGTCGTTGCGGGTCAGGCCCAGTTCGGCCCGATCCGCTTCATCATCCGCGAACGGCAAATTAGCCGCTTCATCAAAACGTTTCTTGTTGGCCTTGAGGAAAAAGGCCCACCAGAGGATGCCGAGGAACGTCAGCATCGATACTACCGTCATGATGGAACGCAGATCGTTGATATCCATGGCTTATTGAACGCCCTTCAGCTGAATCCCCATCCCTTGCAGGTAGGCGATCAGGACTTGAAGTTCGGTCTTGCCTTCGAGTTCCTTCTTGGCGCCAGCAATTTCCTGGTCGCTGTACGGCACTCCAACTCGACGCAGGGCGATCATCTTCTTGTCAATATCAGAAGCGTCAACCGGTGTCTTGGCAAGGAAGGCATAAGCCGGCATGTTCGACTCGGGAACCACATCACGCGGATTGGTCAGATGCGCCTCATGCCACTGGTCCGAGTAACGGCCACCAACGCGTTGCAGATCGGGACCGGTGCGTTTCGAGCCCCACTGGAACGGGTGGTCATAAACGAACTCGCCGGCCACCGAGTAGTGACCATAGCGCTCGGTCTCGGCACGGAACGGACGAATCATCTGCGAATGGCAGTTGTAGCAGCCTTCGCGCAGATAGATATCGCGCCCGGCCAAGCGAACCGGATCATAAGGCTTGAGGCCGGCGACCGGAGTCGTGGTTGAGGTCTGGAAAAACAAGGGAACGATCTCCAGCAAGCCACCCCAGAGCACAACGAGCAGTGTCAGGACGATGAGAAGACCGACGTTTTTTTCAATTTGTTCGTGCTTAAACATTTTTTACCTCCCCTGGCTTAGGCGTGTTGGCCAGCAGCAGCGACCACCGAGACGTCTTCCGTATTGCCACCGGCGATGGTCTTGAACATGTTGTAAGCCATGATCAACATCCCGGACAGGAAGATGACGCCACCCAGCAAACGGATTGCCCAGAATGGATAAGTACCTTTGACCGCTTCGACGAAGCTGTAGGTCAGCGTGCCATCCACATTGACCGCGCGCCACATGAGGCCCTGCATCACACCCGAAATCCACATCGAGGCAACGTAAAGCACGACGCCGATGGTCGCGACCCAGAAGTGCACGGTGACCAGTTTCATGCTGTGCATTTCCTGACGGCCAAACAGGCGCGGCAGCAGGTAGTAGAGCGAGCCAATGGAAACCATGGCCACCCAACCCAGCGCACCGGAGTGCACGTGGCCGACGGTCCAGTCGGTGTAGTGCGACAGCGCATTCACGGTCTTGATCGACATCATCGGGCCTTCGAAGGTCGACATGCCGTAGAAAGAAAGCGAGGTGATCAGGAACTTCAGGATCGGATCGTCGCGCAGCTTATGCCAAGCACCGGACAGCGTCATGATGCCGTTGATCATGCCCCCCCAGGACGGTGCCAGCAGGATCAGCGAGAAAACCATACCGACGGACTGCGTCCAGTCAGGCAACGCGGTGTAGTGCAGATGGTGAGGACCCGCCCACATGTAGGTGAAGATCAACGCCCAGAAGTGCACCACCGACAAACGATAGGAAAAAATCGGGCGGCCAGCCTGTTTCGGAACAAAGTAATACATGATGCCCAGAAAGCCAGCGGTCAGGAAGAAGCCGACCGCGTTGTGGCCGTACCACCACTGAACCATTGCGTCCTGCACACCAGCATAAGCCGAGTAGGACTTGGTTAGCGAAACCGGAATTTCAGCGCTATTGACCACGTGCAGCAAAGCCACGGTCAAAATCATCGCGCCAAAGAACCAGTTGGCTACGTAAATGTGGCTGACCGTACGCTTAGCAATGGTGCCAAAAAACACGATGGCGTAGGAAACCCACACCACGGTAATCAGGATGTCGATCGGCCATTCCAGTTCGGCGTACTCTTTGCCCGTCGTAAAGCCCAGCGGAAGAGAGATCGCAGCAAGCAGGATGACCAACTGCCAACCCCAGAAGGTAAAGGCTGCCAGACCACCAGCGAAGAGTCGTGCATGACAAGTGCGCTGTACGACGTAATAGGAGGTTGCGAACAGAGCGCAACCACCGAAGGCGAAAATCACCGCATTGGTGTGTAGCGGACGTAGACGGCCATATGACAGCCAAGGGCCAAAATTCAGCTCTGGCCAGACTAGCTGGGCAGCGATGATGACGCCGACCAGCATCCCCACGATACCCCAGATCACCGTCATTACGGCGAACTGCCTTACAACTTTATAGTTGTATGTTGATTGCGTTTCCGACATGGACCCACCTCGTTTTTGAAAAAAGACCGGATGACACCGCCCTCCCAGACATCCCTATAGGCGGTATTGGCATGCATAGTATTTTAGCCAATCACAAGTCAATTTGATATAGATCAAGTTGCGCGACAAGGATGGCAAAAAGTGATTAATGGGCGAAAAAAAAGGGTGCGTCGAAACGCACCCTAACCCCAACAGAGAAACCAACGGAACATCCGAATTCGATCACAATGCTCCCCTTTGGCAGCATCAAACTCGGGGTGATTATCGCTGTCTGCTGGCAACAAATTTTTGATTCAAATCAAAACCCAGCCGCACGCAAGAGAAACGGGGTCACTCGGACTGCGGTGGCGGGGGATCGCCAACCACCGGCTTTTTTGGCTTCGCTTTGTCATCATCCATCAAGATGCGATACCCCGGACCTTCCATGTCATCAAACTGGCCGCTCCGCACCGACCACCAGAACGCAACGGCAATCAGAAAAACCAGCACGACGGAAATCGGGATCAACAGGTAGAGAATTTCCATCAGGACTCCACGGCTTTCTGCAAACGCAGGGAATTTGCCACGACAAGTAATGAGCTGCCGGACATGCCGATACCGGCCATCCACGGCGTAACGAAACCGAACATAGCTAAGGGCAGCGCAACAAAATTGTAGACGAAAGCCCACAGCAGATTCTGCCGAATCACCCGCAGCGAACGCCTTGCCACGGCGACACCGCGTTGAAGATGATCGAGATTCTCGGACAACAACACCAGATCGGCTTGCGTACGTGCCAGTTGAGAACCGCCACCCATTGCCACCGAAACCTGTGCCTGCGCCAGCACCGGTGCGTCATTGACCCCGTCGCCAATCATGGCGACTACCGCGCCCGCTTGTTGCAACGCGATCACGTAATCGCGCTTACCCTGCGGCGACATGCCCGCATGTACTTCACCGATGCCGAGCGACTGCGCCACCTTGTGGGCGACGGGCGCCGCATCGCCGGTGAGCAAAACCACCTGTCGGCCGTCTGCCTGCAACGCGGCAACCATTGCCGCGGCTTCAGGACGCACTTCATCGCCAAGCCGGAAAAGCGCCAGCCAGCCCGCTGCATCGCCGAGGGCTATGACCGTATCCGCGCTGTCGATCAGCGATCGAGCGCCCCCCGGGAGGGGCAATCCGTGCAGGGCGGCCACATAGTCCGGACGACCGACGCGCACTTCGCCGCCAGCATGGCGAGCGCTCATCCCGCTACCGGGCTCGTTGGTCAGCGCGTCCAGCGGTGGCAGTTCTCCCCCCGCAGCGTTGCGCAGTGCTGCGCCAATTGGGTGTTCGGAAGCCTGTTCCATGGCTGCCGCGAGCACCAGGCAGCGCTCACGGTCGAGTGCGCCGAGCGGCATGACCTCAACGACTTGCATCTGACCGGTGGTCAGAGTGCCGGTCTTGTCAAAGACAAACCACGTCGCCCGCGCCAAGGTCTCGATGGCATGACTGTGCGTCACCAACAAGCCGGCACGCGCCATTGCGCCGCTGGCAACGGTCAGCGCCACAGGCGTCGCCAGCGACAAGGCACAGGGACAGGTCACGACCAGAACGGATACGGTAATCCACAAGGCTTTCGCCGGATCGATAAACCACCAGGCCACCGCCACCACCGCGGCAAACACCAGCAAGGCCAGAATGAAGCGACTGGCAACGCGGTCGGCGAACTCGACGATGCGCGGTTTTTCCATCGCCGCCCGCTCCATGAGACGAACGATTGCCGAGAGCCGTGTTGCCTCGCCCACCTGCTCGACCCGGATGTACAAGGGACTCTCAACATTGACCGCACCACCGGTCACCGTCTCGCCAGGGCGCTTGGCCACCGGTGCGCTCTCCCCGGTCAGCAACGCTTCGTTCGCGCAACTGACGCCTTCAAGAACGTGGCCGTCGGCGGGAATCGTCTCGCCCGGCCTGACCAAGACAACGTCGCCAGGCACGAGATCGGCAGCCATGACCCGCTCAAACTCGCGATTCTGTGGATAAGCGGCCACCCGCGCAGCGAAGGCCGGCATCAACTTGGCCAGGGCTTCGGTCACGCTCACCGCATGCTGGCGCGCCGTCATTTCAAGGAAGCGCCCGCCAAGCAGGAAAAAGACGAACATGGTCACCGAGTCGAAATAGACCTCGCCCGAGGCCGTCAGCGTCGCCCATACACTGGCGGCAAAGGCCGCGCCGACACCAAGCGCGACCGGCACGTCCATACCGACCCGGCGCAGTTTCAGGTCGCGCCAGGCACTATGAAAAAAAGGCGCAGCCGAATACAAAACGACCGGCGTAGTCAGCAACAGACTGGCCCAGCGCAGCAACTGCTCAATATCTGGCGCCATATCGCCCTTGCCGGCCAGATAGACCGGCACGGCGTACATCATCACTTGCATCATCCCGAAGCCGGCGACAAACACCCGCCACAGCGCGCCCCGCCGCTCTTTTTTGGCCAATTCTTCGGTTTTAGCCGCGTCGTAGGGATAGGCGTGATAGCCAATCGCAGCAATGGCCGCCAGGATGTCGGAAAGCTTGATCCGACTTTCGTCCCAGCGCACGCGGGCACGCCGCGACGTGAAATTGATATCCACGCCGGTGACGCCGGCAAGTTTCGAGAGGTGTTGCTCGTTAAGCCAGATGCACGCGGAACAGGTGATCCCTTCGAGGATCAGCGAGGCTTCGCGCTCGTGCTCGCTTAAGGCACGCACAAAGCTTTTCTGAAAATCGGCGTGGTCGTAAAGCGTCAGTCCATCGAGAATGGCCGGCATGGCTTCGCGCGGCGAATCAGGGAGCGCATCGCGGTTGCGATAGTAATCGGCCAGTCCATTATCGACGATCGCCTGCGCCACCGCCTGACAGCCAATACAGCACATGGCACGCGGCTCGTCCTCGACCAGTACCGAAAGATCAAGCTCGGTCGGCACCGGCAGGCCACAGTGGTAGCAATTGCCTTTATTCATCGCAACTCAGTTGGTGAGGCAAAAAGAAAAAGGCGCAGACAACAGCCCGGCGCCTTTTGAGGTCTGCGAGTATAAATTATTTCCGCACCGGCAAGGCAGATCACCTTGCCAGCAAGTATCGCGCGCTCCGAAAATGTACCCCGTTACGCGCCGCACCTGGTTGCGCGACGACCGTGACACCGGGTTGGAAAGAGCCCACGACCACAGCATCCGACCCGGCGAAAACGCCGCAGACACAGTATTTTCCAATTCAGGTATGAGCCTGAAGGGGAGTTAGGCGGAATGGCTTTGGGATGTGGGTTGATAGGTTAAGAAATGGCATTGTAAGGGATTGAGATTTCGGCGGTGAGTGGATTGCCGGGGGGTGGTTTTGATCTTGATCTTGATCTTGCCCTTCAAGGTATATCTATACCGGTTTTGCTTTTAGCCGCCCGCAGGGCTCCCGGCGGGCGGCTTGCGGAGCAAGGCGTCGGCCCGCCAAGCGAAGCGC
>Ga0209125_1001122_pt1 | contig 27351 bp, 29 predicted proteins | sample BarGraIncub1131A_FD_184503 | JGI IMG/M metagenome (GOLD analysis project Ga0209125, IMG submission 184503) | Arctic peat soil microbial communities from Barrow, Alaska - Barrow Graham LP Incubations 11-31A (SPAdes) (version 2) | ecosystem: Environmental > Terrestrial > Soil > Wetlands > Peat... | reverse complement strand
TCTCAAGTCTAAGTGAATGTAGGGTTGTGAAAATAATCTAGCATGATGAACTACGATTATATAAATGCTAAAGACATACCTTTAGATGTATTCATCAGTCTGAAGCTCTATGAATATTAAGGATGACCGACTACTAGGTTATGTAGTCAAACACCAAAAGTATATGTGCATTATATTGTCATTGACAAGAAGAAAAATTCTTCGCAGGAAAGGGTGGTCAGAGGTGACCGAAATTATTGAAAGAAAAGAAGTTAAAGAATTAAAACCCAAAGAATATGCTTTCGTGATAGATATAAACGGTAGGAAATTAGCTCCAACTAACATTAATAAGGCATGGATATTGATACGCAAACATAAGGCTATTCTTATATCAAAAAACCTGTAGTTATTCAAATTAAAAGAGAAATAAAAGATACGCAGCTAGATGAATCGGAGTACATTTGTGGTATTGATGATGGCTCAAAGCATATCGGTGTATCTATTGTTCAAAAGTGTAGTACTAAAACCAAGCCTATATTTAAAGGGACTATCGAGGAGCGTCAAGATGTTAAACATTTAATGGACGTAGAAGAGGTTACAGAAGGTATCATAGGGAACATAAAAGGTATAGAGAGGCTAGATTTGATAATAGGGCTAGCAGTAAAGCAAATAATAGAATTGCACCAAGTATTAAACAAAAACGGCAAGCTACTGTAAGAGTAATAAACAGACTTAATAAATATATTAATATTACAGAATTTCATTTAGAGGATGTAGCTATCAATATAAGAGCGTTAACGCAGGGCCATAAATTATATAGATGGCAATATCAAAAATCTAATAGACTTGATGAAAATATAAGGAAGGCAGTAATCTTTAGAGATAATTGCAAATGCATGGAATGTAAAAAGACTAATTGTGTACTCGAAGCCCATCACATAACTCCTAGAAGGTTAAAAGGTTCTAACACTATAAGTAATTTAATTACCTTATGTAGTAATTGTCATGATAAAACTGAAGGCACCGAAGAATTATTTATTAATAAATATCAATCAATGATTAATAGTAAAAGTATAAGATTTGATTATGCCCAGCACGTAATGCAAGGTAAAAGTTATTTGAGAAATGAATTAAGTAAATTAGGTAACTTAATATTAACTACTGGAGGAGATACAGCAAATAAAAGAATTGATTGGGATATCGAAAAATCTCATTCGAATGATGCAATTATTGTAACTGATTTACCTGTAAATCGTGAGAACTGTAATATAAAAGATTGGATTATTAAACCTATGAGAAAAAAGTCTAAAGCTAAGTCAGAGAATATATTTGGCTTTAAGCATAGGGATTTAATAAAATACACAAAGAAAAATGGTGAAAGTTATATTGGATATATTACAGCAATGTATCTAGAGAAGAAACAGTGTAATATAACTACAACTGAAGGGAAAATATTAAAAAGATATGGATTTAAATCTTTAGAATTAATTTGGAGATTTAATAAAATATATTGCTTTTAAAATCGTATAAATACGAATATAAAACACATAGAGAGGAGTATGGTTATATTTTATTATGATTTTTAGGAGGTGATTATTATAACTCACAGGGAAACAAAAAAAGAAACAAAACAGCAAGATAACAAAAGTAAAAAGCCCGAAATAACAAGAGAAGAAAATATGGACAAAAATTTGCCTCAGAATTCTGTTAAAACTAACAGGTAATATAGACGGGGCTCATTATGGGCCCCCATCTATATTAAAAAGCATCTGTCATATAGACGGTTTGTACATCCATAATCAATAAGGACTGGTCTGTTGACCAGATTAGGTCTATTTACTTTAAGTAAGCCCCAGGAGCTTACTGCCATTAAATCAGCATAAAGAAGATCTCTAGCTTTTGACAATACATGAATATCTCTATAGAAATTTATTTCCTTCTCTTTAGAAGAATAATTTTTAGCTACTTCAGAATTAAATCTAAATACTTGATCAATATCTAAACTTTCATTTTTAACTATTGATAATAAAGGTATAGCCCGCTTCATTATCAATCTATGATTTCTGCTTAGATATACTGGGCACAAGTATTTTTTATATTTATCTTCAATTTCATTATATATTATATTTTCTATTTTATTTTGTACTTGTCCATTGTTGTTTTTTGCTACCTTTATTACGTACTTATCATTAATTCCAAAGACAATTCTTCCAGAACCTTCTCCTAAGTATTCATACTTTTTTTCTAAGGCAGCATAACTTAAGCTCAACAATTTATCATAGCAATCTTCAAGTTCCATTAAAGTCATCTCCCAAGTACATTTCTAATATTAATATATAGAGATATTAGAAATTTGCTATCATTTAATTTACGTGTTGATAATTTTAAAAGATTAAATAAGGTTGACTTTCCATTCTCTATATGATAACCTTTTAAAAGAACCTTTAAGGATGGTCCCGTGAGGCCAGGAAGGACACTATTTTATTGCTTTAATATGCCTTCCTTAGGGAAGGCATTTTTATTTTTAATGCAGATTATTACCTTTAAATTTAGCCCGAGAGGTTAAGAAGGAGGAGTTTTAATGTTAAAAGGTAGACATTTAATTGATTCCATGGATTTTTCCATAGGCGAGCTTGAGGAAATTTTTACTTTAGCAGAAAGTATAATTAAAAACCCAAGTAATTATTCTAAGATTTGTGAATCCAAGCTTTTAGCTACATTGTTCTATGAACCTAGTACTAGGACAAGATTCAGCTTTGAAGCAGCGATGCTTAGACTTGGTGGTCAAGTAATAGGCTTTTCAGAACCAAATTCCAGCTCTGTTTCCAAGGGGGAAAGTGTAGCAGACACGATAAAAACTGTTGGATGCTATGCTGATATTGCAGTAATTAGACATCCTAAGGAAGGAGCACCAAGAGTGGCAGCTATGCATTCAGATATCCCAGTAATCAATGCTGGAGATGGAGGTCATCAACATCCAACTCAAACCCTTACAGATTTACTAACTATCAAATCAGCTAAAAAAAGGCTTAGCGGCCTAAAAATAGGTTTTTGTGGTGATCTTAAATTTGGAAGAACAGTTCACTCTTTAATCAAAGCCATGTCAAGATATGAAAACAATAGCTTTGTTCTTATTTCTCCAGATGAACTTAAAATCCCAGATTATCTTAAAAAAGAATTACAACAAAAATCAGATATAAAAATAATTGAAGCTAATAAAATTGAAGAGGTTGTAGATACCTTAGATGTGCTTTATATGACCAGAGTTCAAAAGGAGAGATTTTTCAATGAAGAGGATTATATAAGACTCCGAGATAGATATATATTAGATGGAGAAAAAATGAAGCTTGCCCATAAGGATATGATAGTGCTTCATCCATTGCCAAGAGTTAATGAAATATCCTATGAAGTTGACGAGGATCCAAGAGCATACTATTTTAAACAGGCCAAATATGGAATGTTTGTTAGAATGGCACTTATTGCTAAACTTCTTGGTTTAAGTTAATTATATATATAGGGAGGTTTTTTAATGTTAACTATAAATAGTATAAAAAATGGTATAGTTATAGATCATATAAAGGCAGGAATGGGTATGAAAATGTTTAATCATCTCAGACTTGATAAGGTTGATTATACAGTAGCATTGATAATGAACGCAGTAAGCTCTAAAATAGGTAAAAAAGACATAATAAAAATTGAAAATGCAATAGATTTCGATTTTACAGTCCTAGGGTTACTTGATCCTAATGTAACCATTAATATTATTGAAAATGAAATAATAACAAGAAAAGTAAAACTGGAGCTTCCTGAAAAAGTCGAAAATGTGATTAGATGCAAAAACCCAAGATGCGTTACTTCTGTAGAAAGGTACATTCCTAATGTATTCTATTTAGTAGATGAAAATACTGGAGAGTATAGATGTCAGTATTGTGATGAGATATATAAGCTTTCAGATATGTAGGAGGTGACTTATTTGGATATTTTACTGAAAAATGCATATCTTATTGATGCAAATCAATCCTTTCAAGGAGATATATATATTAAAGAAGGGATAATTAAAAGTATTGGAGTAAATTTAGACATTGAAGCTCATGAAATAATAGATTGTTTTGGTCTTACCCTTATGCCCTCTTTTGTAGACACTCATTGTCATTTTAGAGATCCAGGTCTTACCTATAAAGAGGATTTGTATACTGGAAGCCTTGCAGCAGTAAAAGGTGGTTATACTGGAGTAAATTTAATGGCAAACACTAAACCTGTGGTAAGTAGTATGGGTATAGTATTAGATGTCATAAAAAGGGCGAAAGAAATTGGACTTATAGATGTACATCAATGTGTATCTATAACTAAAAACTTTGATGGTAAAAGCTTAGATCACCTTGATGAACTAACATTAGACGTAAAATGTATTTCTGATGATGGGAAAGGTATAGAAAATAGCTTAGTTATGCTTCAAGCCTTATATAAGGCTAAGGAAAATAATAAGCTTATAATGTGTCATGAGGAAGCTTTAGAGCTTGATGCTATTTCTACTAGGTTATCAGAAAATATAATGACAATAAGAGATATTGAACTTGCAAAATTTTCTAGTGGAAGGCTTCACATATGCCATGTTAGTACTAAAGAAGCAATTAATTATATTAGAGAAGCTAAAAAGGAAGGACTTAATATAGGCTGTGAGATTACACCTCATCATATTTATTTCACTTCAAAGGTTAATTATAGAGTAAATCCCCCTTTTAGAGAAAAGGAGGATATTGATGCAATTATTCAAGGGATTATTGATGGTACTGTGGATACTATAGGCACAGATCATGCACCCCACAGTTTCCAAGATAAAGAGAAGGGTGCGCCTGGCATCTCAGGTATAGAGACTTCTTTTTCAACCTGTTATACTGCTTTAGTCAAAACAGGTTTAATTAGTATGTCAAAGCTTTCAGAACTAATGTCAAGAAATGGCGGACGTCTCCTTGGTTTTAATAAAGGGGAGCTTAAAGAAGGCTATGAAGGTGATATTGTTCTAATAGATACGAAAGAAAAATTTGTAGTTGATACCTCAAAGTTCGAATCAAAGGGTAAAAATAGTCCGCTTAATGGTATAGAATTATCAGGGGTGGTGGTAGCTACTTTTAAAAAAGGAAAAAATGTATACATAAATCCAAATTATAAAAGGAAGGTTAACTATGATAATAGATAGGCTCTATGAGGATGTCAATAAAAAGGGTGTTGTTTGTCTAGGCCTTGATACCGCGGTTAGTTATATACCTGAGTATTTCTTAAATAAATATGAAAGTATAGGAGCGTGTCTGTTTAACTTCAATAAAAAAATAATAGATGCCACATCAGATGTAGTTGGCTGCTTCAAAGTCCAGATTGCTTACTATGAAGCTTTAGGGTTAGAAGGCCTTTTAGCATATAAAAACACATTAAAGTACATTAAGTCCTGTGGTTCAATTTCTATAGCTGATATAAAAAGAGGGGATATTGCAGATACTGCAAAAATGTATGCAAAAGCACATTTTAGTGGAGACTTTGAAAGTGATTTTATAACATTAAATCCATATATGGGTTTAGATGGACTAGAGCCCTACCTACCCTATATTAAAAATGAAGAAAAAGGCGTTTTTCTTCTTATGAGAACCTCAAACAAAGGAGCAGAAGATATTCAATATTTAGACTGCAAAGATGGTAGAAAGGTATATAACAAGGTAGGAGAAAAAATAAACTTTATAGGAAAAAATTATTTAGGTAGTTGTGGTTATAGTTCGATTGGTGCGGTGGCAGGCTGTACTCATGTGGAGGAAGCTATAGAGCTAAGAGAAGAATTAGCTTCTACTTTCTTGCTTATTCCAGGCTATGGCGCACAAGGCGGAAAGGCAAAGGATGTGGCGCTATATCTAAAAGATGGTAATGGTGGAGTAGTAAACTCATCAAGAGGGATACTTCTTGCTTATAAAAAAATTGAGGCAGGGGAGCTTAAATTTGATTTGTGGGCCAGAGAAGAAGCCTTAAGAATGAGAGAAGATATAAGAGAAGCTATAAAACAGAGGTGAGTCATGGAATATAAAAGATGCAAAGTTAAATCAAATAAAGAAATAGAAAAAGATATATTTGTAATTGAAGTGCAAGGAAAGTTTCAGGTAATACCCGGACAATTTTTCATGTTAAGAGCATGGGGAGAAGAACCTGTTCTAAGCAGACCTATAAGTGTATATAAAATAGGGGAAGATTCTCTAAGTTTTCTTTATCAAATAGTAGGAAGGGGTACTAAGCTTATTGCTAGGGTTAAAGTAGGGGAGGAGATTGAGCTCTTAGGAGCCTTAGGAAATGGATTCCCATTATCAGATATCCAAGGCAAAATTGCTATTGTAGCAGGGGGTATAGGTATAGCTCCAATGGCCCATTTAATAGGAATGATAAAAGCTAACTATATTGATTTATATGTAGGCTTTAGGGACAAGACCTTTGCCTTAGATGGTTTAGAAAAATATTCGGATAATATTTTCACATCAACAGAAAGTGGCAGTGTGGGCTACAAGGGGTATATAACTGATTTAATAAAACCAGAAAAATACGACCTTGTTTTATGCTGTGGACCGGAAGCTATGATGAAAGTATTATTAAATAAGTGTAAGGAAGCTCGCGTACCTATTTTGGTCTCCACAGAAAAACACATGGCCTGTGGTATAGGTGCTTGCTTAGTATGTACTTGCAAGACAATAAATGGAAACAAAAAAAGCTGTAAGGATGGCCCAGTTTTTAGAGGGGAGGAGCTTATATAAATGTTAGATATTAATATATGTGGAATTTCTTTTAAAAATCCTGTGATTGCCGCTTCAGGTACCTTTGGTTTTGGTGAGGAATACAATGCAATTTATGATGTATCAAAGCTTGGAGGAATTTCTTCAAAGGGACTTACGCTGGAGCCTAGGGAAGGAAATGATGGAATTAGAGTATTTGAAACTAAAGGGGGTATGTTAAACAGTGTAGGATTACAAAATCCTGGAGTTGAAGGCTTTATAAAAGATGAGCTACCTAAGATGAGGAAACTAAATTGTGTAATATTAGCTAATTTAGGTGGTGGTACTATTGAAGATTACATAAAGGGTGCTGCTAGGCTTAATAAAACAGATATAGATATGATTGAACTTAATATATCCTGTCCTAATGTTAAATCCGGTGGTATGGCCTTTGGTATTAAAGCCTCAGTTGCCTATGAGATTGTAAAAGAAGTTAGAGCTGTGACTAGTAAGCCTTTAATAGTTAAGTTATCTCCAAATGCTGAGGATATTGTAGCTATGGCCATGAGCTGTGCTAAGGCTGGCTGCGATGGAGTATCACTTATTAATACTCTCAAGGGTATGGCTATAGATATAAAAAGAAGAAAGCCATATTTTAATAATATTTTTGCAGGCTTATCTGGCCCTGCAGTTAAGCCAATTGCCTTAAGAATGGTTTATGAGGTGTCCAAGGCAGTAACTATCCCTGTTATTGGTATGGGAGGTATAACTTCCTATGAGGATGCAGTGGAGTTCATTATGGCGGGGGCTTCTGCCATTCAAGTTGGAACGGCTAATTTTATGAAACCAGATATATGCCTTGATATTATAGATGGTTTAGAAAGGTTTATGGGTAAGGAAGGAATTAATAGTATTGAAGAAATTAAAGGAATAATATAAATAACCCTTTAAAGTAGCACTGAGAGGCTAAAAGGATGTTTAAAATTTGGAAACTTACCTATTAGGACAAACCTAAAGGAAAACATCTTTCGCCATATGTGGAAGGTGTTTTCCTATTTTTAAGTGGAAAAAGTATGGTATATAAAGGTTGACAGATAAAATCAACTATGATAATGTTATGTATAAATATAAGCAAATAGTGCATAAGTATAAATTTTTAAAAGCCTTATATTGTTTATGAATGAGACCATAATATCATTTTTGATATTTAACATAAACTTGTTATGTATAAATGTTATTTTTAAAATCATAATTGGAGGTCATTATATGAAAGGAATTTTATATCTTGAGGATGGGACAATTTATATAGGAAAGGGCTTTGGAAAAACAGGAACCTCTATAGGGGAGCTCGTTTTCAATACATGTATGACTGGTTATCAGGAAGTGTTAACGGATCCCTCCTACGCAGGTCAAGTGGTTACTATGACATATCCGCTTATAGGCAACTATGGAGTAAATAGAGAAGAAAATGAATCTGAAAAGTTATATGCTAGAGGGTTTATAGTAAAAAGTATATGTAATAATCCTTCAAATTATAAGAGTGAAGAAAGCATCCAAGATATGCTTTATGATATGAAGGTTGTAGGAATATACGATGTGGATACAAGAAGCATAACAAAAAAGATTAGAAGTGCTGGAGCCATGAAGTGTGTCATATCAAATGAGGAATTTTGCGTTGAAAAATTAAAAAGTATTATGCTTAATACTGAATATAAATTCAATTTCATGGAGGAAGTTAGCACTAAAAAGAAGATTAGCATTCCTGGTTTTGGTCATAGGGTAGCCTTAATTGATCTTGGGGTTAAGGCAAATATTATTAGAAACCTCAAGGAAAGAGATTGTGATATAACAATCCTTCCTTATAATGTAAGCTATGAAGAAATATTGGAACTTAATCCAGAAGGAATATTACTAAGTAATGGTCCGGGAGACCCTAAGCTTAGCTTAGAAACCATAGCGACTACTAAGCAAATTATAAAAAAGTTTCCTACCTTTGGAATATGTCTTGGGCATCAAATATTGTGTCTAGCACTAGGTGGAAATACTTATAAGATGAAATTTGGCCATAGAGGAGGGAACCATGGGGTTTATGATATTGATCTTGATCGAGCCTATATTACCTCACAAAACCATGGTTTTGCAGTGGATAGTGAAAGCATGAAAAATAGTGGAATGATAATAACCCATATAAATCTTAACGATGACACTGTAGAGGGAATGAGACATGAAAAACTTCCTGTATTTTCAGTGCAGTTTCACCCAGAGGGCTGTCCAGGTCCTATAGATACAGCTTATCTCTTTGATAAATTCATAGCAAATATGGACTTGAGGGGGAAAAATTAATGCCATTAGATAGAAGTCTAAAAAAAATATTAATAATAGGATCTGGTCCAATAATAATTGGGCAAGCTGCAGAATTTGATTATTCTGGTACTCAAGCTTGCAAAGCAATAAAAGAAGAAGGTATTGAAACTATACTTATTAATAGTAATCCTGCAACTATAATGACAGATTTGAATATTGCAGATAAGGTATATATTGAGCCCTTAAAGCTTGAATGTATAACTGCAATAATAGAAAAAGAAAGACCAGATGGAATACTGGCAGGGTTTGGAGGCCAGACTGCACTCAATCTTGCTATGGAACTTCATGAACAGGGTATACTAAGCAAATATAATTGCAAGCTTGTAGGCACAAACAGTGAAGCAATTAAAAAAGCTGAGGATAGAGAAGCTTTTAAAGAGTTAATGCTTGAGATAAATCAGCCAATTGCTAAAAGTATAATAGCAACGGGAATTAAGGAATGTTTAGAATTTGTAAATAAATATGGTCTTCCTGTGATAATCCGACCTGCCTATACCTTAGGTGGCACCGGCGGTGGCATAGTTGAAGCTATGGAAGATTTGGTAGAAATATGTGAAAGAGGAATTGAAATGAGTCCAATTGGGCAGATTCTTCTTGAACAGAGTGTTGCTGGCTGGAAAGAAATAGAATATGAGGTTATGAGAGATAAGAAAGATAATTGCATAATTATTTGTAATATGGAAAATTTAGACCCAGTAGGTATACATACAGGAGATAGTATAGTGGTAGCTCCTTCACAAACACTTCGAGATAAGGAATATCAAATGCTCAGAAAAGCTTCAATTGACATTATACGAAGCCTTAAAATTGAGGGAGGGTGTAATGTTCAGTTTGCCCTTGATCCTGAAAGTAACAATTATGTTGTTATAGAAGTTAATCCTAGGGTTAGCCGATCTAGTGCCCTTGCATCTAAAGCAGCAGGATACCCTATAGCAAAAATTGCAGCAAAGATTGCCATTGGCTATAGCTTAGATGAATTAAAAAATTATGTAACTGAAAATTCTAGTGCTTGTTTTGAACCAACCTTAGATTATATAGTTGTAAAGATACCAAAGTGGCCCTTTGATAAATTTAACAAAGCTGAAAGAAGACTCGGTACACAGATGAAGGCTACAGGAGAGGTTATGGCTATCGATAGAACTTTCGAGTCCGCTCTTTTGAAAGCAGTAATTTCACTGGAGGGAAGGGTTACAGGCTTATGGGTACCTGAAATTAGTGATATGGAGCTTAAGGATCTATATGAAAAGCTAGCTAATCAGGATGATGAAAGATTGTTTGTAATAGCGGAGCTTATTAGACGGGGAGTTAGTTTGAAAGATATAAATGCTCTTACTAAAATAGATTTATGGTTTTTAAATGGCATTAGTAGCATCATTGACATGGAAAAAAGCCTTGTTGACGGAATAGATGAAGCTAAAATGATAAAAGCTCAGGCTATGGGTTTTACAGATAGGGAAATTTGTAAGTTATCAAAAATTGAAGAAGAGGAACTCCATACTATGAGAGAAAACAGTGGAGTTTATCCTGTTTATAAGATGGTTGATACCTGTGGAGGAGAGTTTGAGTCCAGTACACCTTATTATTATTCCTGTTATGAAAAAGAAGATGAAAACATTATATCAGATAGAAAAAAAATAATAGTTATAGGCTCAGGACCTATTAGGATTGGTCAGGGAATTGAATTTGATTATAGCTGCGTCCATGGAGTATGGGCAATTAATGATGCAGGCTATGAGTCTATTATCATTAATAATAATCCTGAAACTGTTAGTACAGATTTTGATACCGCAGATAAACTGTATTTTGAATCCTTATATATTGATGATGTCATGAATGTTATAAGGGAAGAAAAACCAGAAGGGGTTATCGTACAATTTGGAGGGCAGACTTCTATTAACTTAGCAGAAAAGCTTCATAAAAGAGGAGTTAAAATACTTGGAACCTCACATAAATCCATTGATCTTGCAGAGGATAGGGATAAATTTAGACATTTTCTTAAGGAACTAGATATACTGACTCCAAATGGGGTGGCAGTTACCACCACGGAGGAAGCCTTAGAAATGGCACCTAAGCTACAATATCCTGTTATTGTAAGACCATCTTATGTTATAGGTGGAAGGGCAATGCAGGTAGTTTATGACGATGAAACATTGACTAGATATATGGACGAAGCTGTGAATTTATCTAGTGAGTACCCAATACTTATGGATAAGTATGTAAAGGGAACAGAGATTGAGGTAGATGCTATCTGTGATGGGGAGGATATACTTATTCCAGGGATAATGGAGCATGTGGAAAGAACGGGAGTACATTCGGGAGATAGTATTACAATATATCCGTACGTATCCTTAAATCCTGAAACAGTTAAACAATTAGTAGAATCAACAAAAAAGATCGCAGTAGGACTTAAAACTTGTGGCTTAATCAACATACAATATGCCTATGATGGTAAGGATATATATGTAATCGAGGTTAATCCAAGAGCATCCAGGACAGTACCTATACTTAGTAAGGTAACTGGAATTCCAATGGTTAATATAGCTGTAAATTTAATGTTAGGAAATAAGCTAAAGGACCTTGGATATGGAACGGGTCTACTAGAAAATAAAAAGCTATACGCTGTTAAGGTCCCAGTATTTTCAAATGAAAAGCTAGCTGATGTGGACATTTATTTAGGCCCTGAAATGAAATCTACTGGAGAGGTACTGGGAGTAGATAGAGACTTGAACATTGCTATATACAAAGGTTTCTTTGCTTCAGGCATCGATGTTCCAACAGAGGGAGTTTTATATGTAGCTTTAAAGAAGGTAGATTTTAAGGAAGGACTCGAAATTGTTTTAGAATATGAAAACCGTGGATTTAATATAATAGCCTCAGAAGAGACAGGAGCTTATTTAAAAGAAAGAGGCGTAAGCTGCACTATTATAGGCTTAGATTGTATAAAGAAGCTTATAGCTAAGGGTGAGGTAACTTTGATACTAAATACTCCAACTAAAGGAAATATCAATGGAACAGATGGGTTTATACTAAGAAGAAAAGCTGCGGAACATAGAGTCCCTGTGTTTACTTGTATAGATACTGCTAAGGCTTTTATTAAAGCTATAGATGTAAAGGTAAGCAAGGTTAGTATTCAGTACAATCCAATTGACTTTTATCTAAATTAAATGTTTCTATAAGACTATTCATATTATTGGATAGTCTTATAGTGCGTCTATCAACAAAGGCGCAATTTAACATGTAGACAATTTTACATTTTTGTTGTAATATAATGATTATTCTTTAGGAAAGGAATTGGTTTATGAAAACAAGAGATTTGGTATTAGTTGGGATATTTGCAGCTTTAACTATAGTTGGCACCTTTATTAAAATTCCCATTACTACTGTCCCAGTGACTTTGCAATTTTTCTTCTGCGCACTTGCTGGAATAGTTCTTGGTTCAAGGCTGGGTGCTTTATCCCAATTAGTTTATGTTATTTTAGGATTAATAGGTATTCCTATTTTTTCAAATGGTGGAGGAATAGGTTATTTGTTACAGCCTACCTTTGGATACATAATTGGATTTGTCTTTGCTGCATATATAATTGGTAAAGGTAAGGAATTCATTAAAAATAGTAGCTTTTTCAGTCTATACTTTATTTTGTTTATTGGCCTTATAATCGATTATTTAATAGGAGTTGCATATTTACTTTTAATTGTGAATCTGTACCTACATAAGTCCATGTCAATAGCAAGTGGTATTATGACAGGAGTTGTTCCATTTTTGATAAAAGATATGATTTTACTCTTATTAGTTGATGCTGTTGGAGTGAAATTAGTTCCTGCATTAAAAAAATCTCAAGTCATATAAAAAAACATTACTAACTGCTTTTATTTGAGTTATAATGAAAATAGTTTAGTTATAGGAGGCTGGGACATTGGGTAAGCCAAGTATATTTAGTAGTAGATATAAAAAGCATATGAAAAAAAGAAAAAAAAGAAGTATAATATTTATTATTTTGTTAATTCTTATTATAATATTTTTGTTTCTATTATGGGAAAATTCGTTTTTACATATAAAAGCATGGGTTAAAAATAATGTGAAATATGTTGTATCCTTAACCGCTAAGAAGCAAGTTAAAAAGGTTATTAAAAAAAGTATTACTCCAACTCCCAATATAAAAAAGGATACGGAAGAAAACAGCTATAGTATTACTGTAGGATCGGAAATTATTCAAGCAGTTTATGAAAAAAAAGATAATTCAGTAAAATTTGATTATATAACCCCTTTGGATAGTACAGTTTATTATAGAATTAGTCCTGACGGTAAAAAAATTTTGTTTTTTGACAGTAAGGGTCAAATTATGTACTTGATTGATTCGCAAGGGAAGGTTACTGATATAACCGCCAAGGATTATATATCAACATCAGGGACACAATTTAAAAAAGAGGATACTATAAAAGAGAAACCAGCATTTGTTTGGGCAACTCAACCTGTTTTTTTAGACAATGATAATATTGCTTATATAAGTCAGTTACCATACATAAAAAATGATCCTTTACTTTATATATGGATTTACAATATAAATAGCGGTAATAGAATAAGCAAAGAAGTTATATCAGGGTATGATATAACATTTGGAGAGATAACTTCTAAGGGTATTACGGTGGTGGTAGATAGTAAGACAAAATATTTGAATTCTGATTTTGTAGTCAACTAGGATGAATAGTGATATCTTAAATATTGGATTATAGTAAGTATATCTATTCTTGTAATAGTATATAATAAAAGGTATGCTGCTTTAATTTAAATATAAAATAGTATTATAATAAATATATTAATTGTAAAAGGTTAGTATATTATGATATAATATTATGGTTAATATACACATAAGCTTTAGGAGGAATATTTAATGAAGGTAAAAGTTGAAAATTTAGAAAAGAATGTTATTTCTATAGAGGTAACTGTTGAAGCGGCCATATTTGAAGAAGCTATACAAAAATCATATACTAAAAATGCTGCCAAATATAGTGTACCAGGCTTTAGAAAGGGCAAGGTACCTATTAGTTTAATAAAAAGGCATTATGGTGAAGGGGTTTTTTATGAAGATGCAGTTAATTTTTGCTGTGAAGTAACTTATCCTGAAGCTATAAAGGAAAACAATATCTCCCCAGTGGATTTCCCGGAAATAGATGTTGTACATATAGGGGGCGGAGAGGAATTTGTTTATACTGCAAAGGTAATCGTAAAACCAGAGGTAACTTTAGGAGAATACAAAAATATAGAAGCTAAGAAGGTAGATCCTTCTGTACAGGATAAAGACATTGAAGCAAGATTAAAATCAATGGTAGAAAAAAACAGCAGAATAGAAGATTTGACTGAAGGAACCATTGAAAATGGAAACATAGCTATAATAGATTTCAAGGGTTTTGTTGATGGCGTAGTTTTTGAAGGAGGCACTGGTGAGGATTATTCTTTAGAGATAGGTTCTCATAGCTTTATTGATACCTTTGAAGAACAACTTGTTGGTATGAAAATAGGAGAAAGCAAAGATGTTGATGTTACGTTCCCAGCTGAATATGGTAAGGAAGAATTAAATGGTAAAGTAGCTAAATTTGAAGTTACAATTAAAGGAATTAAAGTAAAAGAACTTCCAGCTTTAGACGATGAATTTGCTAAAGAGTCTTCAGAATTTGAGACTTTAGACCAGCTAAAAGCAGATATTAAAAGGGAACTATCAGAGGCAAATATCCAAAAAGCTAAAATTGAATATGAGGAAGCAGTCGTTGATGCTGTTTGTGCAAATATGGAAGTTGATATTCCTTCTATTATGATAGATAAAGAAGTAGATGCTATGCTAAAAGATTTAGAAGGAAGATTAAGTTATCAAGGCTTAGATTTGAAGACATATTATCAATATACAAATAGTACTGAAGATCAAGTTAGAATTTATATGAAGGAAAGTGCTGTAAAGAGGGTAAAGACAGATTTAGTTTTTGAAAAGATTGCAGCAGCTGAAGAAATAATACCAACGGAAGAAGAAATAGCAAAGAAAGCTTCTGAAATGGCAAGTGCATACGAAAGTAAAGATGTTGAACAAACTACAAAATTATTATTACAAAATCAACATGATTTCATTAAGCTTGGGGTAGTAAATGAAAAAATAGTTAAATTTTTAGTAGATAACAGCAAGGAAATAGCTTAAGTTAATTAAGAAAATTTCATGTTTATTTAAATAAGGAGGGTAATTATGAGTTTAGTTCCTATAGTAGTTGAACAAACTAATAGAGGGGAAAGATCATACGACATTTTTTCAAGATTATTAAGGGATAGGATAATTTTACTTAGCGAAGAAGTAAATGAAGTTACTGCTAGTTTAGTAGTTGCTCAATTATTATTTTTAGAAGGGGAAGATCCAGATAAGGATATATCCTTATATATAAATAGTCCAGGTGGATCTATTACAGCTGGTATGGCAATTTATGATACTATGCAATACATAAAATCAGATGTTTCTACTATTTGTATTGGTATGGCAGCTTCAATGGGTTCCTTCCTTTTAGCAGCAGGTGCAAAAGGGAAGAGATTTGCTTTACCTAATAGTGAAATAATGATACATCAACCTTTAGGCGGCTTTCAAGGTCAGGCTACAGATATTGGTATTCATGCAGAAAGAATTTTAAAAATTAAAAAGAATTTAAATCAGATTCTTAGCGAAAAAACTGGCCAGCCATTAGATATTATTGAAAGAGATACTGAAAGGGATCATTTTATGTCAGCAGAAGAAGCAATGAATTATGGTTTAATTGATGGGGTAATGACAAAGAAGAAATAACCGAGTGAGGTGTTCATATGAAGCAACTTGATGATAAGAAACAATTAAAATGTTCTTTTTGTGGTAAAAATCAGGATCAAGTCAGAAGACTTATTGCAGGACCAGGCGTATATATCTGTGATGAGTGTATAGAGTTATGTTCTGAGATAATTACAGATGAATTCGAAGAAAATGTTCAGATAGACGTAGGTGCATTGCCTAAGCCTAATGAAATTAAAAACTACTTAGATCAATATGTTATATGCCAGGAGGATGCAAAAAAATCACTATCTGTTGCAGTTTATAATCACTATAAGAGGATCAACTTAAATGATAGCGATATAGATGTAGAACTTCAAAAGAGTAATATATTGATGCTTGGGCCTACGGGTACTGGTAAAACATTACTTGCTCAGACTTTAGCAAGATTCTTGAATGTGCCTTTTGCTATTGCTGATGCTACTACCTTAACTGAGGCAGGGTATGTTGGAGAAGATGTAGAAAACATTTTATTAAAATTAATCCAAAATGCAGATTACGATATTGAAAGAGCCGAAAAGGGTATAATTTATATTGATGAGATCGATAAGATTGCGAGAAAATCTGAAAATCCTTCAATAACAAGAGATGTTTCGGGTGAGGGTGTTCAACAAGCATTATTAAAGATACTTGAGGGTACCACTGCTTCTGTTCCACCTCAAGGAGGAAGGAAACATCCACATCAAGAGTTTATACAAATAAATACTACGAATATATTGTTTATTTGTGGAGGTGCCTTTGATGGAGTTGAAAAGATTATTGAGAAAAGAACAAGACAAGGCTCCATAGGTTTCGGGTCGGATGTACAATCAAAGAAGGAAAGGGATATTGGAAGAGTTCTTAAGGAAATTATGCCTGGAGATCTTATTAAGTATGGTCTTATCCCAGAATTCGTAGGTAGATTACCTATGGTAGTTACCTTAGATTCTTTAGATGATACTGCTCTCATAAATATTCTTACTGAGCCTAAGAATGCACTTGTTAAACAATACAAAAAGCTTTTTGAGTTAGACAACGTTGAGCTTGATTTTAGAGAAGATGCACTAAAGGCTATAGCCAAGGAAGCAATAAGTAGAAATACTGGTGCTAGAGGGTTAAGAGCTATTATAGAAGATGTGATGAAAGATATTATGTTTGATATCCCTTCTAATGAAGCTATATCAAAAGTGATTATAACTGAAAAGACTGTTACAGAAAAACTACCTGAATATGAAATGGCTGAGGGAGGAAAAAGACTTCCAATAAAGCAAAACAAAAAGGGTAAGGGTAGAAAAGGTACAGAAACAGCTTAGTTAAATATAAGTATATAAAAACAGCATTTGTTATGCTGTTTTTTTGTTTCCTAAAAATACATAAAATAGTGTTACCTACAATACTATTTTATGTATTTTTAGGAATATAATATGATTTAATGACCATAATTAGAAGGTGCTATGTATTTTTAGGAGGTTTTATTTGTGACAAATATATTGATTATATTAGAAATATTTTTCACTGTGGTTATGGGTTTATATTTTATGAATGCTTTAAAGCAACAAAAAAGTACTAAGATAGTGATAGAAAAGGAAAACAAAAAAGAGGTAGAGAAGCTTAGAAAATTAAATAGCATAAAGCTTACAGAGCCTCTTACAGAAAAGAGCAGGCCAATATCCTTTGGAGATATTATAGGCCAGGAAATGGGCATAAAAGCTTTAAAAGCAGCAATCTGTGGCCCTAATCCGCAACATATTATTATATATGGACCTCCAGGAGTAGGTAAAACTGCTGCTGCTAGATTAGTTCTTGATGCTGCTAAGAAAAACAAAGTATCCCCTTTTAAGAATAATGCTAAATTTATAGAAATAGATGGAACTACTGTAAGATGTGATGATAGAGGTATTGCAGATCCTTTAATAGGATCAGTTCACGATCCTATTTATCAAGGAGCAGGGCCTCTGGGAATAGCTGGTATACCACAACCCAAATTAGGTGCGGTTACTAAAGCCCATGGAGGAATTTTATTTATTGATGAAATAGGAGAACTTCACCCAATAGAGATTAATAAATTATTGAAGGTTCTAGAGGATAGAAAAGTATATTTTGAGAGCGCATATTATAATAACGACAACCCTAATATCCCCAATTATATCAAGGATATCTTTGACAACGGTCTTCCTGCAGATTTTAGACTTATAGGAGCCACAACAAAGAGTCCTGAGGAAATAACCCCTGCACTTAGATCAAGATGTATTGAAATATTTTTCAGAGGATTACTTCCGGAAGAACTAGAAAAGATTGGAATGAAAGCAGCTGAAAAAGTTAAAATCAAACTTGATGATGAAGGAAAGAAACTTATTGGAAAGTATGCGGATAATGGAAGAGATGCCGTAAATATAGTTCAGCTTGCTTATGGTATTGCTATGAATGAAAATAGGAGTTTTATAAGCAGAGAGGATGTTCAGTGGGTAATTGACAATGGCCAGTATACTCCAAAGCTGGAAAGATTTTTAAGGGAATCTTCAGAAATTGGTTTGGTTAATGGGTTAGCAGTTTACGGACCCAATTTAGGAACACTACTAGAAATTGAGGTAGCAGCAAGTAAATGTACTAAGGGAAAGGGCCAGATAAAAATTACAGGAATCATCGAAGAGGAGTTCATACAAAGTAAAAATAGAAAAGTATCAAGGAAAAGCACTATTAAAGGTTCTGTTGAAAATGTAATAACAGTTTTAAATAATGAATTTTCAATCGATACTAAAGATTATAATATCCATATTGATTTTCCAGGGGGTACTCCAGTAGATGGCACCTCGGCTGGTATATCTATCGCTACTGCAATCTATAGCGCAATAGTTAAAAGGCCTGTAGATAACACTATTGCAATGACTGGAGAGTTAACTATTTATGGCAAGGTAAAGGCCATTGGAGGTATAAATGCCAAAATATCTGCTGCGAAAAAAGCAGGAATAAAAAAAGTTATAGTGCCAATGGAAAACATGAAAATGGGTATAACTAATTGTGATGATATTGAGATTATACCTATAGAAAATATAAGGGAAGCTATTGAAATCTCAATTATAAAGGTTAATAAGGAAGGTAAGATTTATCCTTCTAAGGAAGAAAATGACATATTATCAGCTAAAATCTTAAGGTAATTGTTTATATTATTGATTATACAATCAATATAAATCAATATAAATCGGCGAGAAAAGATTGTAAAATATAAATTTTACATGTATAATATGTATTTGTCTAACTATAATTACCATTGTAGTTTTCAATATATATTAGAAATGAGGTAGAAATATGGATAATAATATAGAAATTCTTCCTCTAATCCCGCTAAGAGGTATAACAATTTTTCCGTATATGGTTCTACATTTTGATGTAGGAAGAGATAAATCTATATTGGCATTAGAAAACGCTATGTCAGAGGGGCAACATATTTGTCTAGTGACTCAAAAGGATGCTAATATTGAAGAACCAGAAGAAGAAGATATATTTAAAGTAGGTACTATTTGTAGTATTAAGCAGATACTTAAGCTTCCTGGTGATACTGTAAGAGTGCTTGTAGAAGGCGAGAAAAGAGCAGAAATATTAAAGTTTACACAAACCGATCCCTTTTTTATTGTTGAATTAGCGGCTCTTTCCGAGGAAGAAATATTTGAGCCTATAAAATCAGAAGCGTTAGTTCGTTCAATTAAGGACGCCTTTGATGATTACATTAAGCTTTCTGGGAGCATTCCATCAGAAGCATTAATAACATTAGATGATTTAGAAGAGCCTGGGAGACTCGCGGACATAGTGAGTTCCTATCTCATGCTTAAGGGCGATAAAAAGCAAGAATTATTAGAAGCTCAGAATGTTAACATGAGACTCGAAAAATTGCTCATAATTATTAATAATGAAATAGATATCCTAAAGGTAGAACGTAAAATAGGCCTTAAAGTAAAAGACAAGATAGATAAAATCCAAAGGGATTATTATTTAAGAGAACAGATGAAAGCTATCCAAGAGGAACTTGGAGAAGAGGATGATGATAAAAAGGAGATAAGCCTTTATAAGAGCAAAATTAACAAAGCTAAACTTCCTAAAATTGTTAAAGAAAAGGCTTTATATGAACTTGACAGATTAAAAAATAACGGAAGTTACTCTGCTGAAGGAAGTGTAATAAGAACCTACTTGGATTGGATTTTAGATTTACCTTGGACTAAAGAGACAGAGGATAAAATTGATATAAAAAATGCAAGGGCTATCTTAGAAAAAGAGCATTGTGGACTTGAAGAGGTAAAGGATAGAGTAATAGAATATTTATCAGTAAAAAAGATGAGTAATTTCTTAAAAGGACCTATTTTATGTCTCGTTGGACCTCCTGGAGTTGGGAAAACCTCTATTGCAAAATCTATAGCTAATGCTCTGAATAGAAATTTTGTGCGAATGTCCCTAGGTGGGGTTAAGGATGAGGCTGAAATAAGAGGTCACAGGAAAACCTATGTAGGTTCTATTCCTGGAAGAATAATATATGGTATGAAACAGGCTAAAAGTAAAAATCCTTTATTTTTATTAGATGAGATAGATAAAATGAGTAACGATTATAGAGGTGATCCTGGAGATGCTTTATTGGAGGTTTTAGATAGTGAACAAAATAGTACCTTCCGAGACCATTATTTAGAGTTGGATTTTGATTTATCTAAGGTGCTTTTTATAACCACTGCAAATACTTTAGATACTATTCCTAGACCATTACTTGATAGGATGGAGATTATTGAGATTCCTGGGTATACTTCCGAGGAAAAATTTAATATTGCAAAAGAACATCTGCTTTTAAAGCAATTAGCTGAGCATAGTGTTACAAAAGATAAAATCAGTTTTGAGGATAACAGTATTTATAAGCTTATTGAAGGCTATACCAGGGAATCAGGAGTGAGAAGCTTAGAAAGAAGTCTGGCATCTATTATAAGAAAAGCTATAGCTGAAATGTTAGAAAAAAATAAAGATAGAATAATAGTAAATGATTCAACTGTAGAAAAATATTTAGGAGCTCCAAGATTTAATTATGATAAAGCTGAAGAAATGGATAGAATTGGAGTTGTAATGGGTATGGCTTGGACCGCATATGGAGGAGATACCTTACCAATTGAAGTTTCTGCTATGATTGGAACGGGTAAACTTGAATTAACTGGTCAGTTGGGTGATGTTATGAAGGAGTCAGCAAAGGCTGGATATAGTTATATAAGATCAAATACTAGTAAATATGAAATAAATCCAGACTTTTATAAAGATAAGGATATACATATTCATGTTCCTGAAGGCGCTGTTCCAAAGGATGGGCCATCAGCAGGAGTAACAATGGTAACAGCTATGGTATCAGCTCTTAAGGGTATTGAAGTAAAACATAATGTGGCCATGACAGGGGAGATAACTTTAACAGGGAGAGTTTTACCTATAGGTGGGCTAAGGGAAAAATCTCTAGCAGCTTATAGAGCCGGAATTGATACAATTATTATTCCAAAAGGGAATGAAAAGGATATAGAAAAGTTACCAAGCACTATAAAGAATAAACTTAAAATAATACTTGCTGCTAACATTGACGATGTTTTAAAAAATGCTATTGTGGGTGGAATTAATGAATGAAATTACTAAATCTGAATTTATAACCTCAGCAGTACTACCAAGTCAATACCCAGTGGATAATAGGTTTGAGGTTGCCTTTGTAGGTAGGTCCAATGTGGGCAAATCTACTTTGATCAATGCCTTAACAAATAGAAGAAAGCTGGCAAAGGTTAGTTCAACTCCTGGTAAAACACGCCTTATAAACTTTTTCTTAATTAATGAAAAAATTTATATTGTGGACCTTCCAGGTTATGGTTATGCTAAGGTTTCAAAGGTAGAACAAGCTAAATGGGGGGATATTATACAAAGATATCTCTTAAAAAGACCTCAGCTAAAAAGAGTTGTATTATTAGTTGATTCAAGACATAAACCTACATCAGAGGATGTAATTATGAGAAATTGGATTAAACATTATGGTTATGAAACTATAGTGGTTTGCACAAAATCAGATAAAATAAGTAAAACGGAAATTATAAAAAACAATAGGATTATTAGAGAGACGCTTCAGCTAGATGAGAATGAAGTGTTAATAAATTTTTCTTCCACCACCAAAATTGGAAAGGATAAGCTGCTCGAAATTCTCCTTGAAGATTAACAATTTGAATAGGTTCTTAATAGTTTTCAATTAATAGTTAACTATTAATTATTAACAAAATAGTGGGGTATGTAAACCATAAGTTTACATACCCCACTATTTTGTTTTTTGATAATAATATTTTAAATTTTTAGTTATGGAGCAGGTACCTTTATTGTGTCAATTTTAATAGATAAGAATAATATATACTAATACAAAGGATGGCAACATAATAAAAGGAGTGATAGATATGGAAGAAGCAATTCATGAAATGGCTGTAACTGGATTTCGTGGTAGATCATCAGGTAATATAACCTTATGGATACTTATAGCAATAGTCTTTATAGGATTTTCCAGAGGTGGCCAGGGTTTTGGTAATTTCTTTGGTGGCGGAAATTGTCCAGAAATATGCGAAAGTTCAAGAAGATCAAAAAGATCAAAAAGATCAAAAAGATCAAGGCGCTCTTGTAAATCAGAAATCAACAATGGTTTTACTGGCTTCCCAGGCGCAAGTTTTCTCGGAAAAGGTGGCAACCTATGGTTTATATTAATTATAATAGGAATTCTTTTCGTGCTATCTGATGGTTTAGGCGGATCTAATACAAATATAGTTAATGTAGAAACTGAAACTGAAACTGAAGTTGAAGAATGTTAGGTCTTAAACGTAAATAGGGGGTCATTACAATGAATAATCAATTAACTAACTCAGGTTGTAGTCTACCTACGCTTGCAATTTTAATACTGATAATTTTACAGTTTAGTAAAAATAAAATTAAAGGTAAAGCAAAACCAATAGTAGATAACAGCATTTTATTTATTATAACTATCTATTTTTTATCTTGCTGTAATAAATATACTATATGATATATGGATATTAAGGGGTAAAGCTACCTACCCCTTAAAACATTTTAATAGTTTTAAAGGAGGGAAATAAATGTCTAAGCATAAAAAGCATAATAGGGAAAAAGAAGTAATACAACCAGATGTAGTTAAAGAAACAGAAAAACAAGAAGTAAAGCCTGAACAAAACAATATAGCAAGCCTATTAAACAATATTGATATGTCTCAATTGTCAGATTTCATGTCAAACCTAGGAATGGGTACCGAAGGAGAGAACGTAGCCGATGGAATAGGAGCAGGAGCAGGAACAGGTCTAGTTAATGACAAAAGATTAGAAGTCATGTCTGCAATCAAACCTATGTTAGACACTGAAAAGGGACAGATCCTAGATACTATAATTCAGCTTTATGGTATTAGTAAAATATTGAAAAAGAAGTAAACATAATATCACAATAACACTCAGAATGAATAGTATATATTAAGAAACAAGCGAAGAAATTATTATACATCAAACCATTGCCCAGAAAGGGGGGTTTCAAATGAGCAAGAGTAGTAAATCAAATGAAAGTGTAAGTAATATTTACACTCCAATGCCAGTACTTGGCGGAGGAAATTGCTGCAGTTTTCCTACATTAGTAATTCTTATCCTTATTATACTTCAATTTAGTAAGAAAGGAATAACTGGTGGCGGTAAAAGCGGTTTAGTAGACAACAGCATATTGTTTATCATCGCATTATTCTATCTGTCCTGCTGTAATCCAAGTAAATCGATTGGATGCTAAAGTTAGGGGGTGAAAGCCCCCTAAATAAATTTTTAATCAATTAAATCTTGAGAATCCCTCTTCACAACCATTGTACATTTACCATCTAAAAAACCACCTTCCTTAACAACTAGATTTTCTACTGTTAAGTCTCCTGTGATTTTACCTTTGCTGCTTATAACTAAGGTTTGTTCACAAAAAACATTACCCAGAAGGGTGCCATCTATTATTGCATTTTTACAACTTAAATTACTTTTACATAAGGCTGAATTGCCTATTATTATATCATCTTGCCAGAGTATATCTCCATCAATATTACCATCTATTTTTAACAGACCATTTCCTTTTATAATGCCAGTAATATAACAGGTATCTCCAATTAAAGTTTCTATTTTATCAAGCTTATTACTTTTTTCAATAAACATTTATAACGTCCTCCTAAATATATTTTTAATATGTATAATCTATATGTTTTATGTAAATAATATAAAAGTGATAGGAGAGAAATCTCCATTAGCATAATTATAATTATGCTAGAACCCCCCATCCCCCTAGGGACCGTTAAACGGTCCCTTTAATTTTTTAACGTAATTTTGTAAATTTTAAATAAAAAGGTGCTATTTTTAGTTTCATCATATTTAAGCTGTATATCCAAGTTGATTTTCTTGCTATCCAACTTGTTTAAAGTGCTTACAGCTTTAAAGTTTAATGACCAGTTAACTTCAATAGGTTCTCCTTCTTTATTCCATTTAGTGTCCATGAAAACACCATCTTCAAAGATAAAGTCGCATTTTTGAGCAAGTAATTTTTCAACAGCATTTTGACTGGAAGTATTGTTTCCGTTATAATTTATATCCTTTGGTTGATAATCCTTGCTACCTGGCAGGGCTTCTATATATTTAATAAAAGCTGCTATAGTATTTTTACCTAAATAGCTATTTGGGTAGTTATAGGTATAGCTTTGGTATTTGTTCTTTAATAGAATATAATAGGTGAAGTTCATATCTCCATTAGTATATTTTGCGCTTATGAATTTAGGCGTTTTATTATTTTTACTATCAGCAAAACCTATTAAATTATTATTATTCCAAAGTATATCCTTAAAACCTTCGTTCTCCCATATAAATACATGCTGAAGGCTCGTATCCTTTTCTCCAGACTGAAGAAATACTTCTGGTACATTATCTCTATTAGTATCAAAAAAAGTAACATGCATTGGCCAATAAGGTAAGTAGGAACCGAGACTTGGGATATGAATATCTGGTGTAAATTTTAGATTTTTACCTTTAATTGAAGCTTCCATATAATATTTGTTAGCTTCCGTCTTAATGTAAACTAAATCAGCTATCCCATCTCCATTAAGGTCCGCACTACTTATTAAGTTTTGGTCATAAATACTGAAGGTTGCAGTAGATTTAGATTCAGAAAGAATAAAAAGAATAAAAAGAATAAGAATAATTAATATAATTAATCCTATTGTAAATAAAATTATAAATTTTTTCTTTAGAAAAATTACCTTTAATTTCATAAAATCACCTCTATTTATTTATATGATTTAATTATAGATTTAATTATTTTACATAAAATAAAAGTAGTTTATTTTAGAAAATTTTAAAGAGGTGGATAAGTTGAAAAGAGTACTGACCATAATTATAATATTATCACTTCAATCTATAGTTATATTTGGTTGCACAAATAAGTCATCTAAGGAAATGGGCAATTTAAATATTTATATAGATGTAAAAGACAGTCATTCTACCGAATTAATAAAGTATATGTTAGATGAGTTTGGAAGTAAAAATAAGAATATAAAAATTGAATACGTTAATAAATTTTTGGGTAGCAATTCTGATACAAAGAAAGGTAAAGATAACCTTATAGACTCATTAAGTAAAGGCAAGGTAGACATGTTGATAACCAACAGAAACAATATGATAGAACTTACTCAGAAAGGATTATTAGCAGATATATCTTTGGATTATGAAAAATACGACCTTAACAAAAATAGTTATACTGTAATAACAAATTATTCTAGATATCAAGATAAGTATTATGGTATTTCTTTATTCCCTTACGTGTTAGAGGTTTTATATAATCAAAAGAGCTTAAATGAGTTGAATGTAAAGGTGCCTAAAAATATATCGGATCTGGCTTTAGTAATAAATAAACTTCATAAAGGAAAAATTAAAATCCCCTATATATTAAGTGATGATATGGATATTAATTCAGTGATTATGTCTTCAGTTAGTAATAACAAAATTAACACAGTTACCCTTGAAGACAATTATGGAAAGGATATAAATAAATATAATATTATTGACTTTCAACATATTTTTGATCAAGGGAATATATTATATAAGGCAGGAATCATTAATTCTGAAACTTTAGAAAAAGGTGGGGAAGAAAGTATTGATGGGCTTAACAGGGGCAGCTTTCCATTTCTCATTTTACCATCATATTTTAATGATCGAATCAATAGTGCTGATGTTCAAATGCTAGATTCAAATTCAGATATAGGAATTAAGTTAAATTTGATTGGAGTAAGTACAATATTAACTGTTCCAACTAATAGTAAAAATGTATCAGAAGTCAAATGCCTTATAAAATTCATTTCAAAGGATTTTCAAACTGATTTAGTAAAAAAAGCTACAATTAGTGATAATAAAGAAAGTAATAAAAAGTTAATAGGTTTAAACTCAGTAGCTGAAGCTGAATTATATAATGCTGATATTAATAATATGCTTTTACAGTATGATTTGCCATTAAAATTAAATTCCATGTTATCCATGAAGATTTCAAATATATTAAAGGGAAATTACAATGGAAAAGAGTGGATGGAAATAGTAAATAGTTACAAATAAATAAGAAGTAAGCCTGTTAATTGGCTTACTTCTTTTTGCAATTAATACAAAAACCGTAGAAGTAGACTTGATTACTTATAATTTCATAATCAGTAAATTCTTTTATGCGTTGATTTAAATCATCAAAATAGACATTTTCTACATCGTCCACTTTACCACAATTCATACATTGTATATGGGGATGTGATTGCACTTTACCATCATATCTAAAATTTCCTTCACCAACATTAATTTCTTGCACTAAGGCTACTTCAACTAGGGTTTTTAAAGCTTTATAAACCGTAGCTAAACTCATGGTGGGATATTCTTCTTGTAAACCTTTATAGATTATTTCTGCTGATGGATGCTCATTAGTATGCATTAAGTATTTATAAACTGCAATCCTCTGAGGTGTTAGTTTTAGTTTCTTTTCTCTGAAGACACCAGTAATTTTGTTCATATACACCATCCTTGTTAATTAGTTATATGTATTATATAATAAAAGTTATTGATTGTCAAATTTTAATAAGGTTTAAGAAAATTAATTGACAGTAGGATTAAATTATAGTATTATTATCTTTGTTGCTAATAAGGCTCCTTGGTCAAGCGGTTAAGACACCACCCTCTCACGGTGGATACAGGGGTTCGAGCCCCCTAGGAGTCACCAATAGAATTTATACCTGATAGATTTCTATCAGGTATATTTTTTTTAGTTTACTGAATACCACGGGCTATGCCCGTGGTTCTAAAAAGCTTTTAGCTATGAGTAGAAAAAAACAACCTCCTTTGATAAAATAAATGCAGGTTCGTCAACCGCATAAATACAAAGGA
>Ga0209125_1001120_pt1 | contig 27366 bp, 20 predicted proteins | sample BarGraIncub1131A_FD_184503 | JGI IMG/M metagenome (GOLD analysis project Ga0209125, IMG submission 184503) | Arctic peat soil microbial communities from Barrow, Alaska - Barrow Graham LP Incubations 11-31A (SPAdes) (version 2) | ecosystem: Environmental > Terrestrial > Soil > Wetlands > Peat... | reverse complement strand
TTACTCGATATTCCTGAAAATGAGCGATTTAAAATTGAGGTACCAAATCTTCAGGTGTTAAATCAATCAGCCCTTCAGGCTACTCCAAACAGTATTTATGAAACAGCCCTTGCAAATCAACCAGGCATTAAGAGTGCAGATTTGCGTGTTAAATCAGCTGCATTGACCCTAAAACGCAGTTATGCAACCCTGATGCCAAGTATTACTATGAGTGGATCGGTTAATACGGGATTTTCGTCAAAGTTGCAAACAATTGATCAAATCATTCCAATTCTACAAACTATAGGATATACCAAGGTTGGAAATGAACCTGTCGTTACAAACGGGGCAAATTATACCTATAAAAAGTATACCTGGGATAGTCAGATTAACAGCAATATTCAGAAATCATTTGGGGTATACATGAGCATTCCCATTTTCAACAGATTAGTTGGTCAGAACTCAGTGAAACGTTCAAAGATAGGTATCGAAAGTTCTAAACTTGATTTTCTACTGGCAAAGCAACTACTCAACAAAACTATTGAACAAGCTTATGCAGATGCCAGAGCAGCGCTTAACAAATATTTTTCTGCTGATAAAAAGGTAAATGCTACACGTGAATCTTTCAAATATTCGGAACAAAAATTTAATGTTGGTTTGCTAAGCGGAGTAGACTATAATAACGCCAAGAAAGATTTGAGTGCTGCCGAATCCGAATTATTACAAGCAAAATACGAGTATTTTTTCCGAAGCACAGTTCTTGATTTTTATATGGGAAAGCCATTATCTTTAAATAAGCAATAAATCTTGGTACACTGTTGATATAATTAAATAATTTCTGACCTTTGTTAAGTAATATAAATTAAGGTCAGCCTTTGTTAAAAACCTGACAAACCGTAATAAAACAATGAAAAAAAATAAGATTCTTTATTGGATAATTGGAGCAGTAATACTTGCTATACTGGCTACACTCGTCGCACTTAAACTCTACGGGTATATTGGTCCTTCGCAAGATACTAAAGTAGCTACTGATTTGGTAGCTAATCGTACTATCATAGAAACTGTTTCAGCCAACGGGAAGATACAACCTGAAACAGAAGTCAAACTAAGCCCTGACGTATCAGGTGAAATCATTGACTTAAATGTTAAAGAGGGAGATGTGGTTAAGAAAGGGCAAATTCTTGCAAAGATTAATCCCGAAATCTACCGTTCTTCTTTAGACCGTGTTGTTGGTGCACTCAATTCGCAAAAGGCTACGCTTGCAAATTCAAAGGCACGCCTTGCTCAGGTAAAAGCATCATTTATCAATGCAAAGAATTCGTATGATCGTTCAAAGAAACTATTTGACCAAAAAGCCATCTCTTCTTCTGAATTCGATCAGGCTATATCTACTTTCGAACAAGCAAAAGCTGAAGTTACAGCATCAGAAGAGAATATTAAAGCAGCGGAATTCGGTGTAAGCAGCGCTAGTGCCAGTGTAAAAGAAGCAAGTGAAAACTTCACGAAAACAACAATCTTTGCTCCCTGTGATGGAATCGTTTCAAAATTAAATGTTGAAAAAGGTGAAAGAGTTTCCGGAGCTGGACAGTTTTCATCAGGTACAGAGATACTGCGAATTGCGAATATGGATTTGATGCGCGTTAATGTAAGTGTCAATGAAAATGATATTGTACGTGTTAAATTAGGTGATACTGCTCTTATTGAAGTAGATTCTTATCTTAACCGTAAATTTAAAGGATTGGTTACTGAAATTGCTACATCTGCAAATACAGTTGGCCTCACTGCCGATCAGGTAACTAATTTTGATGTTAAAGTCCGTATTCTTAAAGAATCATACGCAGATCTACAACCAAAAAATCAACCTACCTATAGCCCTTTCCGACCGGGAATGTCAGCAAATGTTGAAATCAGGACTAAACGCGTTCTCAATGTTCTCACTATTCCTATTCAGGCTGTTACAACCAGAATCGACAGCACTAAAATAAAGCTTGCAACGGCAGCTAAGAAAGATGCAAAACCTAATTCTGACGACCAAACTCCAAAAAAAGCAGAAGATCCTCAACAAGAAATTGTCTTTATTTATGTTAAAGGGGTTGCAAAGCTTATAAAAGTGAAAACCGGTGTTCAGGATAATACCAACATTCAAATTATCAGTGGACTTAAAGAAAATGATGAAGTCATTTCCGCACCTTATAGTGTCGTAACTAAAAAACTAAAGGATGGAGATAAGGTTATAAAAGTCGAAAAAGCTAAACTCTACGAAGGAAAAGAATAAACCACTATATTTTAATTAATTTTGCAAGGCCTGCCATAGTAAACAACTTTGGCAGGCTTTGCGCTTAATACTGGATTTTATGGCATTAATTCTTTGTTTAGAGACGGCAACGCAAACATGTTCTGTGGCATTATGCATGGATGGGGAAGTGATTTCCCTACGCGAAAGCATCGAACACAATTCACATTCTGCACGCATTACCATCTTTGTTGAAGAAGTAATGAAAGAGGGTGGATATCATTTAAAAGACTTAGACGCGATCGCCGTGAGTAAAGGTCCCGGTTCATACACTGGTCTCCGGATCGGTGTTTCTACTGCTAAAGGATTATGCTATTCGCTCGATAAGCCATTACTGGCTATCGAAACATTGGAAGGTGCCGCAGCTTATCAAGCCATCAATCATCCCATCTTTCAACATGAGGAGAAGGTATTATTGGTTCCGATGATTGATGCACGCCGCATGGAAGTATATACAGCACTTTTTGATCATAAGGGGCACAGGTTAATGGATACAACAGCTCAGATTATAGCCCCGGAATATTTTGATAATTATCCCGGCTATCAGATATTACTATTTGGAGATGGGGCTCTCAAGTTTTCCGAAATATTTAAAGACAATCCTGCTATTACAATTCTACCTGATAATTTATTTTCGGCAGCTTATTTTGCTCCATTAATAGAAGAACTTTTTAAAAATAAGCAGTTCGAGAACCTGGCATATTTTGAACCCTTCTATTTCAAACAGTTTATTGCAGGGAAACCAAGAGTTAAGGGGCTTTACTCATAATCTGTAAAATTCAGATTTATGATTTTTCGTCAATTTAGTTGATAAATAAATAAAAAATCAAATACCGGAATAAGTAATATCTAAATAATTTAATGTTGTTCTACAAGCAGCATAGGTAATAGTCATATCTTTTTTAATATCCATTATTATGTTTTCTTAACTAAAATTGAGCTTTCATCCAAAAAACAGGGGGATTCATACAATAAGTCTGATTTTAATAACTTTATTAGAATAAAAGTTTGACATTTACAAAGTATTCATAATCAAATGCAGTATTAAGAATTACGCAGGGTAAAATCTACTTAATCTCAGAATTTAAATATTCTAAATGCAAAATCGTACGACTATTAGCATGGCTTAATATTAAAGGTTACCAGGAATTCACAATTAACTTTTATACCACAACCAACCTGTTTAAAATGAGTAAAAAAATTTGCTTTCTAGGTTATCTGTTATTGTGTTCAAGCAATCTTTTTGCACAGTCTCCAGTACGCGCAACTATTAAAGGATCAATCTGTGACACTGCCGGTGTAAACATTTCCTCGGCCATGGTCATGCTTCTCAACACCAAAGACTCTACACTGGTCAACTTCACTCAGGCTGACGAAAAAGGAGAATTCGAATTCAGAAGTCTCAAAAACACTGGATACCTGTTAAAGATATCGCACATGAGTTTCCTTCCTTATCAGAAAATCATTTCTGTATCTGCAACCGATATCAATGATTTAGGCAAAATAACACTTAAATTAATATCCAAAATGCTCATGGAAGTAGTCATAAAAGCTGCCAGGGCTCCGCTCAAGTTCAGGGGTGACACCATAGAATACGATGCCTCCTCATTTAAAGTTCCACCCGGATCGACTGTTGAAGACCTATTGCGAAGACTGCCAGGTATTGAAGTTGACGCAGATGGGAATATCAAATCGCAGGGAAAAGACGTAAAACGTGTATATGTTGAGGGGAAATCCTTTTTTGGTGACGACCCTAAAAGCGCTACTAAAAACCTGGGTGCAGAAACGATCTCCAAGGTTCAGGTCTTTGATGAGAAGTCGGAACAATCTAAGCTAACAGGAATAGACGATGGAGTGAAAGATAATAAAGCTATGAACCTAAGTCTGAAAGAAGAGTTTAAAAAAGGCGCCTTCGGAAAACTTACTGCCGCAGCTGGTGACCAGGACAGATGGGCACTTCGTGGAAACTACAATCGATTTAACAAAACACAGCAGCTATCCTTTATCGGGTTTGGAAACAATATCAATCAAACTGGTGTAAACTGGGAAGATTATGGAGAGTTTAAAGGCCAAAACTCCTTTAATAGTTACGACAATGGCGATTTTGGATTTGGCTATGGCGGTGGAGGAATGACTTATGAAGCATACGGTGATGGCCTGATGAATTATTTCGATGGACGCGGGTTTACAAATAATTATGGTGGTGGTGCTAATTACAATTTCGATAATAAGAAAACCAAATTTAACTCAAGCTATACTTATAACGAAACCAAACGCACTCTTGACCAAACATCGAACAAGGAGACATTTCTTCAGAACAGTAGCTTTAAAAATGTCGATACCACCCATAGCAAAGACTTTAGGGGAAATCATAGCATTGCAATGCGTATAGAACAGAATATTGATTCAAGCAATGTCCTTATCGCGAAGGCTAACATCAAATTCAGCAACTCAAACGATAACAATTCCCTCCTCTCAATTTATTCTGATGTCGGTGATGTTCCCACACGTACTTTAAAAACAATTAATGATAACAATTTGAATTCATGGAATATTTCAAGCGCGGCAATCTATCGCAAACGTTTAAAAAAGAAAGGAGCTAACTTTGCCTGGAGTGGCGGTTTTAATACCAGCAAAACCAATGTACTGGAAAACCCCTATTCGATCAATAGATTTTTTGAAGCAAACACTGTTACTGAACAAATCAGAATGCTGAGCAATGATAACAACAATACTTCCACACAGTTTAAGTCGAGCTTGTTATTTACGGAACCTCTGTCAAAAGTATTTTTTTGGGAATCATTCTATAATTTTGGTATGACCAGGAATATTCAGGATAGGTTAACAGAAAACACTGCCTTGCAAAATGTCAGAGTCGATACCTTATCCGCCTATTATACCAATGATGTTTTATATAACCGCCTCGGTACCACTTTTCGCTATTCCAACAAAGGGTTAAATGCTTCTGTTGGTTTTGCTGGTCAACAGTTACAATTAAAAGGAAACTACTCAATGCGGATGGACATGCCAAATCTGAAAGATCCGATTAATAAAACCTATACAAACTTGATTCCAAATCTGGAAGTCAGATATCAACTCTTTAAAACGATGTATCTGAATGCAACCTACAGTTTAAATGTTGATGCACCATCTGTAAGCCAGCTAATGCCCATAGCAAATGTCAACAACTTGGCTTACAAGATCGAAGGAAATTCAGAACTTCAACCACAACGCAGTCATAACTTTCGTCTATTTAATTATTATTATAACCCGTCATCAATGGCAAGTTACTATATTTCGTTCAACTATCAGAAGTTTGACAACCAGATTGTGTACAACCAAACCATTACAATGATTGATAATGTGGGGCTGCAAACTGTTTCTAAGCCTGCCAATGTAAAAGGTGGTGATACTTATTCGTTTAATATCTCGCCCAGTTTCCCATTGATAAAAACGAAACTTACCATGAATATTTATGGGAATATCAATTTCAGTAATTCTCCTACCTTTATTAATGATATAAAGAATATAACAAATAACAAGGCATACTATATCTCGACTTCATTTAACCTCACTCCTACTCCAAAATTGGTATTGGGAATCAATGGACTTATTAACTTTAACAATATCACCTATTCTTTCAGAAAAGAACAAAATCAGAAAATCAGAAATTATAAAGTAAGTTCTTCTGTTAAGTGGCAATTTGCATCAAAAACTTATTTAGAAAGCAACTTTGATTATTCAGTATACAAGAATGAAAGTTATGGGTTCAACCAAAACATCCCCATGTTGAACGCCTCAGTTCGTCAAATTTTTGGCAAAACCAACCGAATAGAGATGCGGCTTGCGGCATTCGATATTTTTAATCGTAATCAGAGTATTTCTCAATATGGTGCTCAAAATTTTGTACTCCGTACCGAAGCCACTACCCTTGCCAGATATTTTATGCTAAGTTTTAGTTATAATATTAAAGGATTTGAAATAAAACCCAAGAAAGCCGGCGGTATGTTTTAATATAACAACCCTTTTTATCTTTACCCTTCAAAAAAAATAAAATGCTACAACATCTTCAATATTCTTCAATTATATGGAGCAATCGAAAACCTAAAAAGTTTTATTGGATTATAAAATCGCTAACGTTAGTTATACTCATTCTTTTTTCTACGGCGAGTTTTGCTCAGAAAATGGAAGGATCTATTCGTTACCTCATGGTTCATAACTGGACTAAACAAATTGCAGCAGTTGATTATTTGAGTAAACAAGCTGTCGACCGACTAACCTATATGTATGGAAACAGGGCCGAATATAAAACTTTTTCAAAGCTCTTTCTTAACGCTACTCAATCCAAATATGAAGATTCAGAAGAAAGTGCAGAACAGGATGACGCAGGTTATTCCTGGCGTAAGGATGAATACACGATTACCCGAAATTTTGAAAAGAAAACCATGCGTGATATCATCGATCTGCTTGGCAAAACATACATCATCGAAGATTCGCTACATGCCCCAAAATGGAAAATTCTGAATGAGATGAAGGAGATTGCCGGGCACATCTGTATGAATGCCTTTTGGAACGATACGCTCAAAAAACAAAAAGTTACCGGTTGGTATGCCCTGGACATTTCAAATGCTGGAGGCCCTGAACGTTTCTACGGACTGCCCGGGCTGATTCTTGAGGTCGATATTAACAATGGCGCACTTGTCATCACTGCCGATAAAATTGAACAGAAGAAACTCACCACCGAACTTGACCTTCCCAAAAAAATCAAGGGGAAAAAAATCAAAGAGAGTGATTATATCGGCATTTTAAGAAAAAACTTTGATGAAAAGCGCAAGGCTGAACAACCACCTTTCTGGAGTATGAGATATTAAAATATAACGCACTTTAAAACCTTGTATTAGTGCATTGAGTTCTCCTTATAAAGAATAACAGGGATGAATTTCAACGTTTTGATGCAAATGAAAAGATAACTAAGCATTACTTCCTGCCAAAATCTGCTGGTATCTCTCCCCATTTTTCTGTCTCCCATTTCAAGAGCTGGTTGGAATAGGTATTATTTTTTAACCAATCAACGGCTCTGTCTATCAATTGAAAGAGCTGCTCGGTTTTTTCAGACCGGGGTAATTTGGTTCTGGCCTCTTTCTTCTTAACCCAGCTCAGTGCGTTAACAGAATCTGAATAAATTGGCATGTTGCTTCCCTGTTTCTTTAACAATGCAATCCCATGCACCAGGGCAAGAAACTCCCCAATGTTGTTCGTGCCCAATGGAAATGGACCTATCTTAAATATTTCCTGCATATTTGCAGTTAAAACACCCCTGTATTCCATCTTACCCGGATTACCACTACATGCAGCATCTACAGCCAGGCTATTTAAAATGGGGCCATTACCTGAAGAAACTTTTTTTGCTGTAGGTTTAGCGGTGCTTTTATAAAAGTCTGAAGCGCCCAATCGATAAGCCTCAATTGCAGATTCACGATCAGGAAAAGATTTATACTGTGCTCCTTCATAACCGAGTATCTGAATCTCACATTCTTTCCAGTCAGAATAAATCCCGGGATGATGCCCTTTCCAAACCACATAATATTTTAGTTGTCTTGCCAAAGTAATGGAATTGATTTTAATTTCGTTCCAAATTTAAGACAAAGAAAGCTTCCAACTATCTTTGCAACCGCTTGTTTATTCAAAAAGTTTAAAAAACTGTAATTATTCATCAATGAAAAACATTATTCTATTATTCTTCCTTGCTGCTTTTCTAGTTTCATGCGGATCAAAAAAAATCATTGAACAACAAAAATCCTTTGCTGATAAAAAATGGCAACGGGCTCAACAGCTGACTTATGTGTTCAATATTACTGATACAGCTGCCACTTACAATATATTAGCCGAAGTAAAACACTTTGATAATTTCCCGTTCGACAGGATTCAGTTGTCTTTTTCTCTTGAAGATCCATCGGGTGAAAAACGAATCTCAGAACATGATCTCGTTATCCGTAATAAACAAGGGCTGTTTCTTGGTAAGAAGGTTGGTGATACTATTAAAATGGATTTTGCAATCAGAAATCAATACCGGTTCAAGGCGCCGGGAAAGGTAAAAGTAACGTTAGTAAACCGTGTTCCTTCAACCGTGTCTGATGGATTAGGTGGAATCAGCATTATAGTCATAAAAAAGAATTAGTCCTTTAAGATTTCAATCGCCCTGGTTTTATCTAATGCCAGCTGAGCAGTGAGTTCACTAAGCCCTGCAAATTTACGCTCGTCACGTATTCTACCTGTAAAAGTTACAACAACCCTTTTGCCGTAGATATCCTGATCGAAGTCAAAGATGTGGGTTTCTATCGTTAAATCAGAAGCATCCAATGTCGGCCTTACGCCTACATTTGTCATGCCCTTATACATTATTCCGTCAATATCTATTCTGGAAGCATAAACCCCCATCGCAGGGATTAGCTTATGGCGTGCAAAATGACCCAGATTAATGGTGGGAAAGCCTATAGTATTGCCAATGCGGTTTCCTTCAACAACCTCACCAAATATAAAAAACTCATGACCAAGCAGTTCATTTGCATGTTCTACATCTCCTTCAGCCAAAAAGTTACGAATACTGGTGGAACTAACAGCATGACCATTAACCCTGCGTTCATCTATTTGTTCGCAAGTAAAATTCAAAATCTTTCCCAACGCACATAACCTTTCAAAATTTCCTTCCCGCCCTTTTCCAAAAGCATGATCATAACCAACTATTACATGTTTAACTCCTAACGAGCCAGCAAGAATATCAGTTACAAAATGATCAAAAGTAAGGGAAGCAAAGGCCTTGTCAAAAGGAATGATTAAAAGATGATCCAGGCCGGTTTTATTTAACAGGTATATTTTCTCTTCTGTTAATGTCAACAAACGTACTTCATCGCCCATAGGATCAACCACATGGCGGGGATGCGGATCAAAAGTAATCAGCACACTCTCCCCGCCTGATTGTTGAGCAACTGTGTTGAGGTGCTTTATTATTTCTCGATGACCTAAATGGACACCGTCAAAAGTACCTACAGTAGTTACCAAATGATTCAGACGGGGAAAATCTGCAATATGCCTGTAAACGTTCACACTTAGAATTTACAACAGGTTATTATTATTCAGATATGCTGCAATCTGAACAGCATTGGTTGCTGCCCCTTTACGCAGATTATCCGCAACTACCCACAGATTAAGTGTCTTTGGATTTGATTCATCACGACGAATGCGACCAACAAACACTTCATCTTTTCCATGACTAAACAATGGCATCGGATAAAGGTTTTTTGAAGGATCATCCTGAACGATTACTCCGGGCATCTCTTCAAGTAAACGGCGTACATCTGCCAGATCAAATTCATTCTCGAATTCAATATTTGCAGCTTCTGAATGACCACCAACTACAGGTACACGGGCTACAGTTGCCGTAATACGGATACTCTGATCTCCCAATATCTTTCTTGTTTCTTCAACAAGTTTCTCTTCTTCAGTAGTATAACCATTTTCAAGAAAGCTGCCACCATGTGGAAACAGGTTCATGTCAATTGTATAGGGATATGCCTTGTCGGATTCTATCCCCAGACGCTCATCATTCAATTGCTTTACAGCTTTTACACCGGTTCCGGTAACGCTTTGATAAGTCGATACAACCAACCGTTTAATCTTATAAGCTTTGTGTAAGGGCGCTAAAGCCATTACCAATTGAATAGTGGAACAATTAGGATTAGCAATAATCTTATCTTTCTTTGTCAATATACCAGCATTGATTTCAGGTACAACTAATGGTATTTGCTTTTCCATTCGCCAGCATGAGGAATTATCAACAACGAATGTACCTGCCGCAGCAAACTTTGGGGCCCATTCTTTTGATGTACTTGCTCCTGCAGAAAAGATGGCTACGTCGGGACGGAGAGCTATTGCGTCTTCCATTCCAATAACCTTACAGGTTTTACCATTAAATTTAATTTCTTTACCTACTGATTTTGCAGAGGCTACAGGATAAAAATCCGTGATATCCTCAACAGGAATGTATCGTTGCTCTTCGAGCACTTTGATCATTTCGCTGCCCACCAATCCGGTGGCACCAACTACCGCAATTTTCATGGTTTTGAATTAATTAAGAATTATTCTGCAAAAATACTTATTTTCATGATGAGTAAAAACAAGCATACCTATATTTACATTTTTTAACGGGAGTGTTCAATATTTAACAACGTCATTTGGCTTTAAATTATTTCAATCTTCTCTTATTTAATCACAAGAAAAAATAATAATAATCTTGTTTTAGCATGAAATAAATCACTCATTTATCTTTATTTATGAGTATATTTATACTTATTAAAAGGGCCACCATACCTTATCATCCACATACTACCCGGCCCCAAAGTATGAGGCTATGCATGAGCAAAGATTTACATTTTACATATATCTGGAGCAGTGTTTCATAATCGCTATCTTGTTTCTGTTTCAGTTAAAAACAACAGCCCAGATTAAAGAAGATTTTTCTGATACTGACCTTACTTCAAATCCGTCCTGGGCTGGCAATATGAATAACTTTGAAGTAAATGCCTATCATCAACTTCACCTGAAAACCACTGGCGCCGACACTTCTTGTCTTTCCACCCCGCTTACCTGTGCTGATGAAATGGAATGGCAGATTTGGGTCCATTTATCATTTGCACCATCAGAAAACAACAATGCCAGGATATACCTTATCGCTGATAATATTAACCCTGCTCTTTCAAATAAGGCTTTTTATATTCAATTGGGTGAAGCCCTTTCTATAGATGCAATTACTCTTTTCTATAAAGATGGTGCTAACACACATGAAGTATGCAGGGGTACTTCAGGATTGATTGCAAATGCTTTTACCATCAGAATAAGGGTTGTTAGATTAAACAATGGGACATGGAAAATTGGAACAGATCCCGCTGGGGGTAATCTATTTACATCAGAAACCTCTGGGGTCGAAAAGGCATCAATCCCAAATGGTTTCTTTGGAATTTTCTGTAAATACACCTCATCAAACAGCTCAGGTTTTTATTTTGACGATATTTCGGTTCACCCTTATACTGATGACACATTCCCTCCCCAGCTTCTGCAGGCATTGATAACGGGAGATAATCAAATACAATTGAATTTTAATGAGCCTGTTGAAAAATCTGCTTCTCTCCAGACATCCAATTTTAGATTAGCCGATGGCTCCCATCCTGTTAATGTTTATGCTGATGCATTAACAGGTAGCATCATCTGGCTCGACTTCAACAAACCAGTAACCACAAATCAATCCTTCAGCTTGATTATCCAGGGGATTACCGATCTGGATGGTAACAGTATGTCACAAAAGGAGATAAGTCTGGTTTATCATCCTTTATGTTCGTTTGATGTCTTAATCAGTGAGATAATGTCTAATCCTGTTCCTTCCAAAGGCTTGCCTGAATGTGAATATCTTGAACTTTATAATAGTACCACCTTCCCGATAAACTTAAATAGCTGGAATCTGCAAACAGGCAAAAGTGAACAACTATTACCAGATTCGACCATTGCTTCTCATGATTATTTAATCATTACAGACGTGACTCACGCGGCTGAGATGAAGAAATTTGGAAAAACAATTGCTATACAGCATCTTTCCCTTGCAAATGAAGGGTGTCAAATTGTCTTAAAAGACCGAAGCAGGCAAGTCATTCATGCAATAGATTTTCGACCTTCCTGGCATGACGATCCATCAAAAAAATCAGGTGGATGGTCTCTGGAAATGATTGATCCGATGAACCCTTGCGGAGAGTCGGCCAATTATAGGTCATCCGTCGATGCCAGGGGAGGATCACCGGGAGCTATAAACTCTGTCAACACGTCACTTCCTGACCAACATGCTCCGCAGTTACTTTCAGTCTTTCCAACCGACAGCATTCATTTACGTATCAATTTTTCTGAAACACTGGATACAACACAATTATTAAATTCGTCTGCATACACAATTGATCCACTAATAGGCCAGCCAAAATACGCGAACTCAAATGGACCGCTTTATCAATCTACCATTCTGGAATTAGCACAACCACTACTGAATAAAGTAATTTACACACTGACAGTTAATAACACCATAAACGATTGCTCGGGCAATCCATTAAAAGTTCCAAAACGGATTCAATTTGGTTTACCTTATCCACTAAAAAACAGGTCGATAGTCATTAATGAAATCATGTTTGATCCCGGGCCTGACAAAGAAGAGTTTATTGAGATATACAACAGATCTGCCGAATACTATGATCTTAGCCGTCTTTTCATTAAAGCAGAAAATAGTACATCAACAAGCCGGAAACCCTTTGTGCCAATCTCCGAATCAGGCCAACTTTTTTCTCCGGGAGAATACCTTGTTATGACTGCTGACAAACATTTGCTTATGAAAGATTATCCGTTGATAGCAGAAAATGCAATAATAGAAGTCACCAAATTTCCATCGCTATCAAATGAAGGAGGAGTCATTACACTCTCTGATTCAACAGGTACCATTATAGACATGGCCAATTTCAATCCGGATATGCACTTTCAATTGATACGTTCCAGTACAGGGGTTTCATTAGAACGAATCAATCCGGAAAGCGATTCTGGTTCAAAAGACAATTGGTACTCGGCAGCAGAGACAGCAGGTTTTTCAACACCAGGGAAAATAAATTCTCAACATGCATCACAAAATACTTCATCTGTTTCATTAAAATTAGAACCTGAACTATTTACACCTGATAATGATGGTATAGATGATAATCTGCACATACTTTATAATCCTGAAAAGCCGGGTAGTATGATGACTATTATCATTTTCGATGTAAAGGGACAGCTAATCAGGAAATTGGTTTCCAATGCAATGCTCGCTACAGAAAACACATTTTCATGGGATGGCTTTACGGATAATCACACAAAAGCCATTGCCGGTATTTATGTGGTGTATGCAGAGACCTATAATTCATCCGGAGAAGTAAAGCATTTTAAAAAAACAACAATTCTGGGTACCCGTTCCAAAAGATAACCTGAAAAGATGATTCTGATATCTTTTCTTGCTTTTTTATGGTATTATTGCATAACTTTGAATGCAACTTTTTGTTTAATTAAGACATCTTTTCATAAAGCGGTTAAAATTCAAATTCATGAGGTTCAGGATTATTCCGGCGTTGATTATTACACTGTTTGTCATACTCGTTTTTTTTTACGGGTGTATAAAAAAAGATGTATACCCTGTTGAACCACAAATCAGCTTAATTTCATTTAAAAAATTACCCGATACAACAGGCATTGATCAACAAGGAGTCATTGCATTATCCTATACTGATGGCGATGGTGACTTGGGTCTCACACCCGATCAAAATACTGGCGATTTTCATTACAATCTTTTTATTAAGTATTTTGAAAAGAAGAAAGGAAAGTTTGAAGAAGTCACCATTACCACTCCCAATGCTCAAACCGGAAATCCTGATACACTTTGGTTTAATGGCCGTATTCCATATTTAACTCCAATTGGTAAGAACAAAGCGATTAGCGGAGAAATTTATGACACATTGTTTATCAATAATTATACCTCTCCATACGACACAATAAAATATCAGATATATATTCAGGACCGGGCGTTACACAAAAGTAATGTTGTTGAAACGCCTGAAATAATTATAAATAAAAAAGCACTGAAACCTTGATTTTCCAATTATCTTAATGGTTATCCAATTTATATCTTCGTTTAAAATAGCTACCTTTGTGCCATCGGTATTGTTGTATCGTAAGCTGATATCAGGCATTGAATGAAAAGAGCTTTTTCTGACAGACAATTTATTTTAGTAGGAGCCTTCATTGCGGTTGGCTTGATTTTTATTCTACGACTTTTTTACTTACAGGTAATAGATCGGAGTTATGTACTCTCAGCAAACAATAATGTTTACAGGAATATTACGCAGTATCCTGCTCGTGGGTTAATATATGATCGTTTTGGAAAATTAATGGTTATAAATGAAGCTGCTTATGATCTGATGGTAATCCCCAATCAGGTCAAAAAGATTGACACTGCTGAACTCTGCAACCTTCTTGGAATTACTGTCGATGGTTTTATTAACCGTATAGAAAAAGCAAGAACCTTTTCTCCTTTTCAATCATCCATTTTTGAGAAGCAAATCTCAAAGGAAACATATGGCTTTTTAGAAGAAAAATTATATAAGTATACTGGGTTTTTTATTCAACCCCGTACACTTCGCAAATATCCCCAAAGTGCTGCTGCAAATGTTCTTGGTTATGTGGGTGAAGCTTCTCCGGAAATTATTGAAAAGAGCACTTATTACAAACAAGGCGACTATATTGGTATTTCGGGATTAGAGTGCTATTACGAAAAGGAGCTCAGAGGTAAAAAGGGATTGAAGATTCGGATGGTAGATGTCTTAAACCGTGAGGTAGGCAGTTACCATAATGCCCGATATGATACTGCAGCCATAATCGGATCTCCTTTATATACATCTTTAGATATTGATCTTCAGTTGTATGGTGAATTATTGATGAAAAATAAACGGGGAAGTATAATGGCAATTGAACCATCAACAGGGGAGATTCTGGCGATGGTATCAAGCCCAACTTATGATCCTAATTTACTGGTTGGTAGAGAAAGATCTAAAAATTATTCCCTGTTGTATAATGATCCTCTCAAACCTCTTATGCCCCGTGCTATCCAAGGGCTTTATTCTCCCGGTTCATCTTTTAAAATGTCTCTCGATTTGGTGGCATTACAATATGGTACCTTAACTCCATCGACTATTTATAGTTGTCAGGGACCCAACTCATGGCCTATCAATTGTTCGCACAGCCATTCTCAACCCAATGATGTTGTTGGTGCAATCGCTTTATCGTGCAACCCCTTTCACTGGCAGGTATTCAATCATTTTCTTAACAGTCCGGAATTTGGAGGTGTAAAAAAAGCTTATCAGATTTGGTATGATGACATTACAACAATGGGGTTTGGTCATAAACTGGGGAGTGACATCAGCTTTGAGAAAAAAGGAAATATCCCTTCCATCAAATATTATGACAAAGTCTATAACGGAAGATGGAATGCAATGACAGTTCGGTCTCTCTCTATCGGACAGGGCGAGGTCTTAACCACCCCTTTGCAAATGGCCAATTATGCAGCCTTGCTTGCTAACCGGGGATACTATTTTATACCCCACCTTGTAAAGGCAGTTAAAACGCCAACCAATTATATAACCAAATTCAGAGAGAAGCATACTACCAAAATTGATCGGAAACATTACGATCTGATGGTTAAGGCGATGGAAGATGTGGTTGAACATGGAACAGGTAGGAGTGCAGCAATAGACGGCATTCAGATTTGCGGTAAAACAGGCACTTCGGAAAACTCCCATGGGAAAGATCATTCAATATTTATTGGGTTTGCACCAAAAGATAATCCAAGAATTGCCATTTGTGTAGTCATTGAAAATGCGGGGTTTGGAGCAACATGGGCAGGACCAATATCCAGCCTGATGATTGAAAAGTACCTTAATCGGACTGTAAAACGACCTGATGTTGAGAAAAGAATGATCGATTTCAATATGATTCAAAAAGATGAGAGAACAACGCAGGTTATTCGATAATATCGACTGGACACTTGTCGGATTATTTTTAGTGCTGGTATTAATCGGTTGGGTGAATATATATGCATCCGGACTGAACGATGCCCACCCTTATATTTATGATACTACTCAGCGTTATGGAAAGCAAATGCTTTGGATTATTTCTGCATTTGCCATTGCATTTATGATTCTGCTGATCGATTCCAAACTTTTTACAACCTTTGCTTACCCAATATACATCATTGGTATTATTGTATTAGTATTAACCATTTTTGTTGGCACAGAAGTATCCGGATCAAAATCATGGCTTTCAATTGGTTCATTTCGAATTCAACCGGCCGAGTTTGCTAAAATTACTACCGGTCTTGCTTTGGCAAAATATCTGAGCTCTCTTAACATCAACATTAAAGAATTTCATAATAAAATTATTCCGGTTATTTTGATGTTACTCCCTGCCATCATCATCCGACTACAAAAAGAGACGGGTTCAGCATTGGTATATGGCGGATTTCTGCTTGTTCTCTATCGTGAAGGACTTTCAGGCAACTATTTATTGCTGGGTATCGGTATAGTTATTCTATTCATCCTGACACTTCTTTTTGGCAAATTTATTATGATAACCGTTTTGTTTATCATAGCTCTTGCCTTATTCTATCTTATCCGCAAAAACAGAAAAAATATTTTCTCATTAATCGGACTTTTTTTGCTGACTGCCAGTTTTGCATTTACTGTAGACTATTCATTTCAGCATTTTCTTGAACCTCATCAAATTACGCGTATCAATGTCTTACTGGGAAAAGAATCTGATCCTAAAGGAGCTGGGTATAACGTTGAACAATCAAAAATAGCCATCGGTTCAGGAGGATTTTTTGGTAAAGGTTTCTTAAACGGAACACAAACAAAATTCAAATTCGTACCGGCTCAGGATACTGACTTTATCTTTTGCACTGTAGGAGAGGAATGGGGATTTGTTGGTTCGTCTGTTTTGATGGGCATCTATATCTTATTATTTACACGAATAATAAAAGTTGCTGAACGACAGCGATCTCCCTTTGCACGGGTCTATGGTTACTGTGTAGCTGCAATCCTTTTCATGAATTTTGCCATTAATATAGCAATGACGATAGGTCTGGCACCTGTAATCGGCATACCACTACCATTTCTTAGTTATGGTGGATCCTCACTATGGGCATTTACAATACTGTTGTTTATCTTCATCAAACAGGATTCCAACAGAATGCAATTAATTTAAAAATCATTAATTTTTAAATTTTTCTAAAAAGTACACTAATCACTTTCTAAAATTATACAAAAACTGCTCTTTAAGACATCCTTTAAGTATACTTGATAGAGCAGTTTTCCCTAAATCTTAAAAGTGTATTAAGGACGATTTTAAAGATGCTTAAACCACCCACCCACACAAACTTCGTCTTATCTGGAAAGATGCGTCAGATAAACTAAAACAACCCCTTTAGCGACTCTCTTACAACGTTAATCATATAGAATAACCTTTTCCACTATAATAAGAAACTACTTGAAATAAAAAAACCGTCCTTTCGGGACGGTTTTTTAAAATATGGTATCGGATTCTTTTAGTAGAACAAAATCCGGTTATCAACTATTTTAGTTTTATCCATGATTGCCTGATAAACTTCACGATAGACACGTGAACGGAAATTATTTGCAATTACCGACTTCTCGTTATCGTAATTTGCTGCAGCAATTGCAGGAGATACCTGATCAATCCTAATCAAAAATACACCCATTTCACCCTTAATTGGTTTTGAAATCTGATCTTTCTTTAATCCAAATGCAGTACCCACAACTGCAGGTTCACGACCATAGAAAGGAAGATTCGGTGAAGCGAAAGTAATGTTCTGAATAGTATCAATTTTTGAAGAGAGCGTTGTAGCCATCAGATTAAAATTATTAGAAGCAATAACTCTATTCATCTTAGCCAATAAAATTATAGCTTTCTTATCGCGCATTACAAGTGACTTAATATCATTTTTAATTTGTTCAAGTGGAGCAATCCCTTTTTCACGAATCATCTTTAGTGTGGCTACAACATACTTTCCACTACAATCGAAAACCTGAGAGACACTTTCCTTTTCTGATTTACTGTTGAATGCCCAACGAATAACTTCACGTGCATTCTCGATTCCGGGTAATTGTCCTTCGTTAGGACGAATACGTTCCATCGTACGCTTATTCAAACCCTTTATTACAACTGCCTTTTCAAAAGCTTCCATAGTTGTATTATCACCAGCAAATGTACTTGCATCACTATATGATTTAGCGAATGTTTCGTTTCCAGCTTCTACCTTGCGTGCAACAATTGCCAGACGAACTTTTTTAACTGGTGCTGTCTTACCTGTTATATCAATGATATGATACCCAAATTGTGACTCGACCAAAACTACATCTCCAACCTTTCCATTTGCACAGGCGTTATTAAAAGAAGGGACCATGCTACCATCGGTAAACCAACCCAGATCTCCTAAGTTAGTCTTTACCGAAGGATCAGTTGAATATTTCATTGCTAATTCACCTAATTTTTTAGGGTCTTTCTTAACAGCCATCAGCAAGCTGTCTGCCAGTTTCTTAGCAGCTTCCTTTGGAAGTTTTCCGCCAGCCGATGAACCTTCAAATGAAATCAGAATATGACTGGCCTTCAATGAGTCGGGACGAGACTGAGCATCAACAACCTTAGCCATCGTGTACATTTCGTTTTCAATAAATGGAGCAATAAAAGTTCCCGGAGCACTATTAAATGCCAGTGTATCCAGACGGCCGGGTAAGGCCCCCTTCTTTACCCATGTACTGTCATAACGAACATCTGAACGAGTATTCACAAAATTTGCAACGTCTTTAACCTGTTGAAATTCGGTATATATCTTGTCAACATCGGCATTGATAACTTTCATATCTTCAACCGAAGGCTTAACATCAAATACAACATAATCTATGTCGCGTGATTCTTCTTGTTCAAATCGATTCTTATTCTCATCGTAGTACGTCTGATAATCACTATCAGTAAGTGTTACTTCTTTGTCAGTAACAGTTTCATACCGAAGACCTATAGCGCTTAAACTAACATGTTCATTACGTGCAAGGTATTCTTTCTTTGCAAAGGCTTTAGGTACATAATAAGCATTTGCAATCAGGTTTTGATACTTTTCTGCCAGGCGTGAATCCTTGATAGATTTAACAATCATCAGATAACGTTGGCGCATAGCTGGATCAACCTTGTCCAGATTATCGATAAACTGTTTAACCATTTTAGGGTCAAATTTCCCGGTTTTAGGATCAGTGAAGTTTTGAACAATATACTGATGCGGGTTTTTACCCGTAATCATATCGTCAAGTTCTTCCTTGCTCACATCAAGACCAAGTTTATCATATTGTTTTTGCATGATCAACTCTGATACCATCTGATTCCAGACAGATTCACGGATACCGAAACTTTCGGCCGAAGTAACATTTGCGCGACCTGACATCTGCTTTCGCATTTCGGAAGCTTCATCTACTTTCTGGTTGAATGCGATACCGCGAATTTTCTCGCCGTTAACTTCACCAACGAAATTTGAATTTGATTGGTTTTTTCTTGTAAAACTACCAACAACAAAAGCAAATAGAGCAAAACCGATTATAATAATAACCAGTTTGGAGTGTTTCTGAATAGAACCAATAAGAGCCATTTTTCAATATTTTAAATAGTAGACAAATTTACAATAAAACTTATAGTAGCAAAATAAAAAATAACATCATTAGAATTCCTTTACATAAAAAGTCGCGGTAGGATGAATAATATTATATTTTGACAAATCTTCACTTGCATTGAAGCCTCCGGCATTCACTACCTTTTCAGGTGTTATAATTCTGACTGCCCTGTCTCCATATATCGTTTTTAATCTTCGGTCCCAGAACATTTTTTCTGTTTCAATTTTAGTTTTGGCTTGATTGTTCACAATGATAACATTTCCTTTTAATTCTAAAATACCTGTAACATCATGACTTAAAGCATAATTTGCTCTTGCAGTCCCTTTTAGATGCTGAAGCGAATCAAAAAAAACAACATTAAATCCTTTGGGAAATTCTGTTAATTGCTGAGGTTGTTCAAATTTCCTCATTTCAGGACTTGACATCGTGTAAATCAGTTTTCCATTTTCAGTATAATCAACTTTTAAATTCTTAGCAGATTGACTGGGTAAATTATCAACTCTGGTAATTTTATTCACTTGCCGAATATCATTCACACAACAAGTAAATAATGTTGCAATAAGTGCTACAAAACTTACAAATAATAGGTTATGAACGTTTTTAATCGTCTTCATTTTTGTATTTACTTGTTTGAACGTACTGTAGTTGTTTCATTTATCCAACAGTCAACCAAATATTTAGAACCAATTTTTATATCCCGAAAAAAAAGCATTTCTACAGTTGGGAAATTATGTGAATATTGGCTGATAAGCGTGTTAACTTTAACTTCAAGCTTTGGATCAACCTTTTTAGCCATATTCAATTCATCTACAGCACACCAGAATGCCGCACGGCTACTAACATCATCATTGCCACAACTTGCAGCACTCAAAGCATAACAATCTGCGATCAACAAATACGAGTCCCCATAATCAGATTTTAGTTGTATAGCTTTCAATGCATTCGTTCGGGCATTACTAAAATCTTTTGAATCAGCATATACAACACCAAGATAGTAGTAGCAACGCGCCCTCGATTCATCATCCTTCAATTTTTCAACAACACTATTCAACCTTGCTATTGCTAATGGGACATTTTTTCTTTTTATATATTCACGTGCAATTAAGAATGTCGTATTTGCATTAGGCTCGATAGAATTAATTTTCTCTAAGGAAAAAAGATACAAAGAATCATCAGTGCAACCCTTTCTATATAGTATTCCTAAAATTCTTTTCAATAAAGGTAAATCATCAGGTGTAGTTACCAGCTTTTTCTTGAACAGGACTGTAATATCTTTACATTGAAGGAGTGATATTGCGTTTGTTTCAATCAACGTTCTGATGCTAACCCATTTCAGACTATCTGTTTTCCCTGTTACATTTTTTAAATGATCCTCAATAATCGAACCTGATTGATTATATAAATCAACTATTGCATCGTTTGCTATTTTGCCCGACTTGAAACTGGCAATAGCGGTACTACAGTAATTTGACAATGTAGATTCTTCAGAAGCATTTTTCAGAAGCTCAATTGAGTGTTTCAGCATTCCATAGGCCTCAAATGATCTTAAAGAATCAGCATTCAACAAATCTTTAGCTTTATTAGCAAGATGTTTTCCCTCCTTACCATAATATTTTATACGCATATCATAAATATGCATCAAAGTGTCAATCAGCATTTTCTTTACTACTGAATCTTTCTCGATAGCAATAAAGCTTTTATACATGTTGGCACCATTTATAAATATATTTTCAGTAGCCCCGGGACAATTGTTAAAAACATACCTCCATGCTAATAAGGCATCTTTATAATTCTTTTGTTTGTAATACTCACGATAGAGCGAAAGATTAGAAACACATTTCGTACTATCATTGCCAAATCTGGATGCAATTACCTGAGCATTTGTTTCATCCGTACTGAGGATCATCAAGGAGGTCAAAGCTGCGAATACAAATGATACAATCCTCATTTTCATTTGTAAATAATTTAATTAATTGAAAACTCACGGAAGAAATTGCATTCAGAATATACTGATATTATTGGTTGAGGAACATACTCATTATCATCATGAATAATAAAATTTAAACATGCATTTTTGGAGTAATGACCCACTGTTAATAATATTTTTGTTTCCTGAACCAGATATCATAGATAGCCAAACTCATTGTGAAACGGACATAATCTTCTTTAATCAGATTCATATCTGTTGTTCCTCTTTTACCAATTTCTATTCCAAAATTGATAATACCTTTTGAAAGATCTGTTTGCGATTTCCTTAACGGTAATCCTACTCCAAAACTCACGCCAAAGTCGCTGAGTTGTTTCTTATTTATTTGCAAATAAGTATTATTTACCGCTATTCCAAAACGATATCTTACGCGTTTGAAATAATTATTGAAATCAGTAGCATTAGGAATTAATTGTACGCCTATAGAAGCACGTAAACTGTTTTTCAAAGAATCACCCTTGCCAAAAAGGTTGAATTTTTCCCAATTCTGCCAGTAGATATCTCCTGCAATCATCAATTTATTGTCTTTCTCAAAAGCAAAACCTCCACCAATTGACTTTGGCATCTTGATTTTTCCATTCGTTAATGATGTCTGACTAATCTGATATAAAATAGTTTCAGGATCGGAAGGATCGACCATTACAGCTAATGTATCATTGCTAGCTTTTACATTCATCGAAGGAGTATAGACAAATCCTAACGTCAGGTGCTTATTTTTACCAAGTTCAGCGATATATTGTAAACCAAAATTAAAATTAAAGTCGCTAATTTTAATCAAAGTTGTTTGACGATAGCTCTGAGCATAAAATAATTCAGGAAAACTAGAAAGACTGTTGTGCCGGATAGTACCAAAAAGAAAATCAGCATTTACACCTAATGAAAGATTATGACTGATATAATAACCAAAGCCCAGATAAGCTTTATTTAGACCACCACTACCATCATAAAGATTTGACACAATATTAGAACTGTCAGGTGAAACCACCAACGATTTTTGTTCAGCGATTTTGTATCCGACACTACTGTATGGAATCAAACCAAAACTAGCCTTAATTCTCCTTGTAACCGGAAAACCAAATAACACAGATCCTATTGATGAAAAGGAAGATTTTTGACTCAAAGAAAGAGTCTTCAGAGTTGTTGATTCTGTGTAAAATCCACCCTCGAACAAAAAGGAAGTCGTATCGAATGCGGTATAAGAGGCCGGATTCGAATGATTTACATATGATGAAGAGCGAATGGCAAAGGAGGTTCCCCCGAGTGACATAAAAAATGGAGAATTGTTTTTACTTAAGTCGCCAATTCCATACCGGGAATAAGGAGATCCTATTCTAACCTGTGCAATTGAGTTGAACGAACACGTGATAATGAGTGCCGTGGCTAGTAAATGCCTAATAATTTTTCTTTCCAAAGTTAAAAGCTAATAGTTGGTTCAGACCTGAAATTACAATGTTTGGGATTGCAAAGATGCTATTTTTTAAACTTTTATCAAAATATTTAATATCCCCACCACTCAAAATAACGGCTAACTGCTCATAATGATTGTTAAATTTTTCAATCATCCCGTCTATTTCAGCCCGGGTAGCATTAACTACGCCCGAAAGAATGCTTTCGTCAGTCGTTTTGCCTACAATTGGCGTTTCATTTTTTAGAGCTACCAGGGGTAGTTTTTGTGTAAAATTGTGTAACGCCATTAATCGCATTGTCAAACCGGGTGATATGGCCCCACCAAGATATTCTGCATGATTAGTTACCAGATCATAGGTTATGGCTGTTCCTGTATTAATTATTAATACATTTCGAGCCGGGAACAATGTTACTGCTGCTACAGCCGCCGCCAGTCTGTCATAACCCAGTGTTTCAGGAGAACCATATAAGTTTTTTATAGGTAATGGAGTATCAGAAGAAAGCAGTAACAACCTAAAATTAGCTTTCAGGTAATCGATGAAAGCGTCATCATAATGACGCACTGTAGAAAGAATTGCGTTATCAGGTCTGGTTTTACCACTGTTTACCAAAAATAGTTCCAATACATCTACAGTCAATTCCGGAAGATAAGTAACTGCAAGAGGTTCCGAATCCTCAAACAATGCAACCTTAGCCAGTGTATTCCCAATATCAATAATGAGCCGCATAAAATAAGTAGTGTTATTAGTCAGTTTATTTTCAGGACTAAACGAGATGCAAAATTACAGCAAGAGCGGTTGCAAAAAATAATTCATCTATTTTTTTTTGAAATTCGAAAACTTCTCGTACTTTTGCACCACCAAAATAGGCGGTACCATAGCTCAGTTGGTAGAGCAAAGGACTGAAAATCCTTGTGTCCCCGGTTCGATTCCTGGTGGTACCACATCAATTGAAGCTGCAATTTGCAGCTTTTTTTGTTTTTACCCCTCCCTTTGAATTATTAGTCCTTTACCTTAATCATGAAATTTGATGATATAAATATTGTTTGAATTCTCCCTGATATCATGAGAATGACATGGAAATACTTAGGGAATGATTAGGGTATAATTTGGGTCTTAGACCCATGATATACCCAAATGATACTCATATTATACCCATGTTATACCCGGCTTATCTCCTAAATATCGAACAATATTTCTTTTGAAAACTTTATAGTTTCTGATCAATATGGATGAAGATTCGGTTTGAAAAAGAGCGGATTTCAGCGGCAAATGACACTACACCATTTTCAGAAAATTTGAATACGAAATTCTTGGCAGCAATGATGCACAGTGAAGGTTTGAAAAAGTAAAAAGCGGCTCAAATCTTTCAATCTGAGCCGCTTTTTACTTTTATAGCCTAACTAAATTATTCAGCAAGAATAATCAGCTTGTTTTTAAGATTTTCCATTACGCCACCGTTAATATCAAAGAAAAGCTCCTTATTTTCGGCGTCTTTAACTTTAACCTTCCCCGCTTTCAGTAAAGCAATGATAGGAGCATGATTTTGCATGACTTCAAATGAACCTTCTGATCCCGGAAGCTGAACTAACTTAGCTTCTCCGGAATAAAGGGTTTGGCCGGGTGTGATTATTTCTACGAACATAGATTATATTTTGATAGGATAGTCCTCTTATTTTGATTCTTCCAACAGTTTCTTTCCCTTGGCGATAGCGTCTTCAATGGTGCCAACAAGGTTAAATGCTGCTTCAGGTAAATAATCGACTTCTCCCTCCAGAATCATCTTAAAGCCTTTGATAGTTTCTTCGATAGGTACAAAAACACCTGGTGTTCCAGTAAACTGTTCTGCTACAAAGAATGGCTGAGAAAGGAATCGTTGTACTCGACGTGCGCGATGAACTACAAGCTTATCTTCATCAGAAAGTTCGTCCATACCTAAAATTGCGATGATGTCCTGCAACTCGTTATAACGCTGAAGAATTTCCTTCACACGTTGTGCGGTGTTGTAATGATCTTCTCCTACAACATCTGGTGAAAGAATACGTGATGTTGAATCGAGTGGATCCACAGCAGGATAAATCCCTAGAGCAGATATTTTACGACTCAATACTGTTGTTGCATCAAGATGGGCAAATGTAGTTGCCGGAGCAGGGTCGGTAAGGTCATCTGCAGGTACATAAACTGCCTGAACTGAAGTAATAGAACCACGCTTGGTAGAAGTAATACGTTCCTGCATAATACCCATTTCAGTTGCAAGGGTAGGTTGATAACCTACTGCTGAAGGCATACGGCCTAATAAAGCAGAAACCTCTGAACCGGCCTGCGTAAAGCGGAAAATATTATCAACAAAGAATAAAATATCGCGTCCACCAGATTTTTCATCACCGTCACGGAAATATTCTGCCAGAGTAAGTGCAGATAAAGCAACGCGGGCACGTGCTCCGGGAGGTTCATTCATCTGACCGAACACTAGTGTACATTGACTCTTGGCCAGTTCTTCATAATCAACCAGATCCAGATTCCATCCACCTTTTTTCATGTCCTCTTCAAAAGCTTTTCCGTAACGGATAACCCCTGATTCAATCATTTCCCTCAAAAGGTCATTTCCTTCACGGGTACGTTCGCCAACACCTGCAAATACGCTCTGTCCTTCGTAGCTCTTTGCAATATTATTGATGAGTTCCATGATAATAACGGTCTTGCCAACTCCTGCACCACCGAAAAGTCCAATCTTTCCACCCTTTGAATAAGGCTCGATAAGGTCGATAACTTTAATACCAGTATAAAGAACCTCTTTCGTTGTTGTAAGTTCTTCAAACTTTGGAGGATCACGGTGGATACTATAAACATCACCAGCTGGCAATGGAGTTAAACCATCTATAGCTTGTCCGATCACGTTAAATAATCGACCGGTGATATTAGCACCTACAGGCATAGAAATAGTCCGACCTGTTGCAACAGCTTTCATTCCACGACGTAAACCATCGGTAGAATCCATTGCAACGGTTCTGATAGTACTTTCGCCTATATCCTGCTGCGCTTCTAGAACGATAATTTTACCATTCTCATTAGTTACTTCCAGCGCATCGTAAATGTTTGGGAGCTTGGCGTCCTGATCAAAGGTGATATCTACAACAGGACCAATGATTTGTGAGATAACCCCGGTAACTTGTTCTGACATAATTATAATAGTCTTTTTAATGGCGCAAATTTAGAAACAAAAAGAATAAGGATACATTTTACGCCTATAAATTTTATTTATAAAAAATTGATAATTCATAACTGATTTTCAGGCTCTTCCGATTCTTTACTCTTTTCACTTGTAATTATATTTTCTTCTGTAGCCTCATTTTTCTCCTCTTCATCGTTACTTTTGGTACTAAAGAATGAATGTTGAAAAACCAGAATAGAAATAACACCTGTAGTAATAGAAGAATCTGCAATATTAAATACGGGTCTGAAAAATAAAAACTCTTCACTTCCCCAGAAAGGAAACCAATGTGGAAATGTCCCTTGTATTAAAGGGAAATAGAGCATGTCAACTACTTTGCCATGAAGAAAACCTGCATACCCTCCATCTGCTGGCATGAAACTTGCCATCTGCCAAAAAGTACTGTCACTGAAAAATAATCCATAAAAAGCACTGTCAAGAATATTTCCAGTAGCTCCTGCAACAATAAGGGCGACACTAGCAATTAATCCGGGATGAGTGTTGGCATTAACCAGTTTAACCATATACCAGGAAATCATTCCAACAGCAGCGATTCTAAAAAGGCTCAAAGTTAATTTACCCCATTCGCCTGAAAACTGCAAGCCAAAAGCCATTCCTGGATTTTCAGTAAAATGGATGATAAACCAATTAGTAAACCGAATCTCTTCACCTAAAAGAAAATGTGTTTTAATATAGATTTTAATCGTCTGATCTATGAGGAGAACGAGAAAAATAATTATTAATGGTAATTTTAAGCCCTTCATTTTTTTCATATTAAAGCAAAACGTAACCTACATCTATCTAAATACAGATGGATACGTCTCTGGAAAATGTTTAATTCAAGTTATTCATCAAGAATTGACCTGTTTGGAATATAAGCGCGCTTCTCGTTCTGATTTTGAATAAGTTTTGCTTCAATACTCAACGTTGCATGAGGTACGGCACGTAGTCTCTCTTTAGAAATCAACTTACCAGTTACCCGACAGATACCATAAGACTTGTTTTCAATACGGATAAGTGCATTTTCAAGTGCCTTGATAAATTTATCCTGTCTGGCTGCTAACCGACTATTTTCTTCTTTTGACATTACCTGGCAACCTTCTTCCAAAATCTTGAATGTAGGAGAAGTATCTGTAGTATCGTGCTCATTG